>Ga0307518_10003937_pt1 | contig 10670 bp, 8 predicted proteins | sample 25_EM_MG_FD_203889 | JGI IMG/M metagenome (GOLD analysis project Ga0307518, IMG submission 203889) | Populus trichocarpa ectomycorrhiza microbial communities from riparian zone in the Pacific Northwest, United States - 25_EM | ecosystem: Host-associated > Plants > Roots > Unclassified | place... | reverse complement strand
TTTTTCGTTTCTAGTTGGTAATAGATTACGCGGGCTTTTGACTCTTGACCACAGAATCGAACTGTTCAAAAGGAAAGGAAAGGCTTGGGTTTGCTTGCGTACGAGGCAATCCTAATGTTCACGCGTCACATGCATAAGCAAATCTACCTGTGCTTCAGCACTAGGAAATTCACACAAGCCACGAGAAAAAAACCATCTGTTCACAGGTCTTTCGAAATGAACATTGAATGCGCTCAAGTGTCGAGACTTTTTCAGCAGAAAATTCGTTAGGAATAGGATGTAAGAGCCAGTGAGCCTGCCCCAAAACAAGTACCTATACGAGCTGTATTTCAAATGTGCATTTATTTCCGGTGATCATGAATTATGAGGCCATCTTTACCTTTACAAAAGCTCAACAACACCGTTGTTTTTATACATACTACATATTTATGTAAAAAAAACGCTGTACTTGGATAGAATTTGGTGCTGTGCGGCATTTCATCAATCTGTACATTGGCTAAACACCATATGCTATGAGTAAAGTACACAAGGTTCAGGAACTCAGGTAACACAACCATTACAGATATCGGGTAGCTGTAACTATGATAATCACAAGATGTAATTGTCTAAAGCTGGATGGTGCACATTATTGCAGTCTTGAAATCCAATGGGTAATAGAATGGTGGTTTTGTAACAAGTGATCTCCATGTCTTCATCTTAGGATGATAGATTTGAACTAAAAGTGTTCCTCCCCTCTTCTGCTGCCGTGACCTTCGAGTTTCCATCAAATCACCTCCTTGCACTGGAGTCATTACATGTAGCTCACCGTCCAACACAACAAAACCAAATGAGGAGTTGTAAGGAGCTTTTCGAGGTACACTGGACTCTTTCTGCCAAGAGTTTGAAGCCATGTCATATCTGCAATATGAAGAACACATGAATTAGTTAGCATCACGACTCCTAGGGAACATCCAAAATAAATAAATAAATCATTTTGTAACCCATGCAAAGATAACAACAACAATAACCAAGCCTCAATCCTGAAATAGTTCAGGCTGGCTATATTGATCCTTTTGTGCCATTCTGTGTGGTCATATAATAAAACCCACACAACGATAGTAACATCAAAATTATCAGGCAGTTTTGTCGCCGCTAGCACGTGTGTTCAGAGGATCGGCACGAGCATGTGAGCATACGAGAAAAGGCTAAAGAGAGCATTATTTTTATACGTTAAAAGGCAGAAAATCTGATTGAAAATTGCATATTAAGACAAAACTTAAGGGGAACTTAACCAAATGCAGTTTACCATCCCATAAATGCATGCACCACCCGTCTTTTCGCTTGTTAGTGGCCGCGTTTAACACAAGATTGTATACTTTATTACAAAATTAGACAGAAGCCCTCAAATGATCTACCGTTACAGACACATAAAAATAGCAACCCATATTTATTCATTAGCATTTCGTTTTCACCAGTACTTTATCAAAAACAAAGCTGCCTTAATACTAAGTCGATCATATAAACAAGGTAATCTCAACCTATCAAGGACTTCAAATAACCATTCCACTATCATTAACATAACAATCAAACCAAATTTCAATGACACAATAATAGAAGACAGTTAATCAGAATGAAGGATCTATACCTTTCAATAAACATGGTCATATCACATTTGAAAACACCTGAAAATAGATGCTTCAGTTGTTCTAATCATTCCATTATACATTCTTACTAGCCTTGACAAGATGAATTAGTATAGAATAAACAAGTGAATTCCAAAACTCCCAAGATAGAAAGTTACTATTTATTCGATCAATAAGACATACACAAATATGTCTAAGAAAAACAAATATATAGATGTGTGTGTACACAATAGTCCATGTACATGTGCAAAAGCAACCATCCCCCATGCTGAGAAAAAGAGAGAAATAGCTTCTAAGCTTAACCACATTTTGTAACTTAAGAGAGGGCGAAGGTACAGTGGAAACACTAGCTGGATCATTAAATGGTGAGTGGAGCGAGCACGGATCAACATTTATAGCCTAATGCAACACATATCAACCTGAATCATTTCCTATATGAAAGATAGAACTACCTTAAAAGGAAGATGCTAATAAACACTTCAACTAACATCCTACACATAATATTTTACATTTCAAATAATTCAATGCAAATGAATTTCAAATAAAATTCTGACACCAGAACATACATTTCTCTCACATTGCCAAAGGGACATGGCAAGTTTATTGTTTTTCTAGGGAAAGAAAAGAAGGAATATGCCATTACATGTTTCATTTGAATAATGCATAAGGCTGTCTCATTAGCAGAAAGTGGAGGGACACTCTGATATATCTAAGGGTACTTGGAAATTGGAAGCAATGGTTTCAAAAAATTTTTTGCGAGACTACTTTGAATTGCAAGGCTATTTCAGCAGGACCATATTTTAGCACGGGTAAAGGTCTTAACGGCAGTTTTAAATTTTTAAGAAAATTCTACCAAACACTAATGCTAGCTACTTAAAAAACACACAATAAAAGAACCTAAAAAGACTAGAATACCCATGATAGACTGCCATTTACAGAACCATATGTATTAGTCTCTGCATTATAATCTGATAATATTAATCCCAACTGCGATTGCTAATAACGCACTCCAATATATATATATATATAACCTACTCTTGTTAGCATGCAATGTGTCAATAATTCATTAAGATTCTTGATTGATCCTAATTAGTATTCATTCTTGTTTTGTGCAATCTGTAATGGAATACGAGGGTTATTGAGTTTGTAGCATTTTTTAAAAGATCTCTTGACAATTAAAGTAACTGAAATGCACAAGATAGAATACAATGACATTGGAGGATACAAACACTAGAAAAACGACATAACGCGTCTATAGTATGTTATTGATTATGCTGGCGTATTTGGCAATCTAATAACCACATGCAAAATTTATGCGGTTTAGTCCACCAGAACCCTGTGGCCAGCTGGCCTCAGAGACATGATACATGGAAATCTAGAAGTATCCCATGCACATGCTGCAACGACATGAGTCAAATTCTACGTACAATCAATGAAAGGGCTTTTCCAGCTGGTTCACAAGTTTGGAAAACCGTTTTCCCTTTACTAATAAGGGGTCCAATGGATCCTATGTTGCCGCAATAGTTTACATGTCTACTTAAACAATCTACTTACTTAAACAATCTACTTGTTTACACATGCTTCTTTAGTTCATTAAATGGAAGTGAATTGTTGCTACTTCTGTATAGCACAACAGCATCTAAAACAGACAAATCAAATAGCATCTAACAGCAACGTCAAGTATAGCATAAACCCTAACTAGAAATGCAAGTGACTTAGCTAATTACTTAATTCAATAGTTAGCAACTCTCACTTCAAAGACAGAATAAACACTAACAATACAAATAACTTCACCACAATGACAGGAAAAACATTATAATGACTCACCTGAAAATCTCATCCCCATCAAGCATGAAGACAACAGGGCGACCCTGATTCACTCCCAAGCCCTCAGCTTCAGCCTCCTCCTCAACAACAACAATCTTCCCGAGCCTCCCTCTCCACGCAACACCCCACATATCCCCAACTTCCCTCCATTTCCCACATCCATTCTTCTCCAGATCCATCACAACAGCATCCTTGTAATACTCATCTACCGGAAAAATCCCCGAAATCGTCCTCGACTCTCCATACCCTCCCACTACCCAAAACTCCTTTTCCTCCCCATTCCCACTCAAAAACCCCGCACACCCTGCCCTGTATCTCGGCAACCCGTCTATTGCCACCCACTCATCTTTCCCAACATCATACCTCTCCACCGAACTTATCCTACTCCCCGCCGCACCAAACCATGTATGCCTCGACCCTCCTCCAGCCACAATTATTTGGTCCCAATCAGGAACCGCCACACAAGCAAAAGAACCACGCGGGGAAATCATCGGACACAGTTTCTCCCACAGGAAATCAACAAAATTAAACCGAAAAACAGACGATGTTGGCGAAGGACGGTCGATGGGGTAAGACCGGGTGTCGAAGAGGGACCCACCGAGGACATAGAGATTAGGGCCCATCGAAACCGAAGTGAAATTACAGAGTCCGTAAACGTGAGGGTTACACGGCATGGGTGGGAGTGGACGCCAAGCGAGGTTTTGCGGATCGAATAGGTAAGGCAAAGAGATGAATGGATCCTGCGGGAAGATGATTAAGAGGTGGTTGGAGTGGCGGAGATTGTGGCGGAGTAAAAATAGGGTTTTGGTTGAGGAGAGAAAGATGTGCCATGATTTGCAAGTGGGTTTGATGCGTGAATGGTGCGAGTACGGGATCATTGACAGGATTTGTGAAGCGATGTCGTTTGGAATACCTGGGATTAGGGTTTGGGTTTCATTAATTTGAAGCTGTGATGACGATGAAGCAGATGGAGCCATTTTTTGTTCTTTTTTTTTTCAAATATTATAAAAAATAAAAAAAATAAAGAAAGCTCTATTTTCAGGATCTGGAGATGATAAAGCTGAGGAGTGGTTTGGAAATCCGCATGGAGGAGGAAGGGGGGGGGTGTAGTGGTTATGGCTGCTGCCTGCTAGCACGAGTAGCAGCAGCTTATAAGCATGTTGTTGTTGATCAAGGAGCTTCACTTTATGGCAATGAAAACCTTTGTAGGAAAGTGCAGCGGTGATTGCCTTTTCTGGATTTGACCCTTCTTGTTTCTTGACACGTGGAATGCGGGTTGGTTTTTGGTGCTTGCTGTGGAGAGGAGATATGATGATGTGTTTGGATTTGGTTTCTGTTTTTTCCTTGATCTGGATTTGTTTTATTTGAATAAAATATTAAATTATTTTTAATATTATATTTTTTTTGTGATTTTAAACTTCTTATATTAAAATAATAATAATAATAATACTTTAATATATTTTAAAATAAAAATATTATTCACCACATACCAAATAAACAAACATTAAATATCTTCTATCATTCTAGCTGTTTTTTATTTGAAAAAATATTAAATTAATATTTTTATGTATTTTTTATTACTTTTAATATATTGATATTGAAAATAAAAAATATAAAAAAATTATCTTAATATATTTTTAATTTAAACATAAATTATATAATTAATGAATTGATCCATATGTATTTTGTTTATCTAGTCATTTACCCTAACATTTTATAAGATTTTCATGATAAAAAAGAAAGATTTGAATCTTAGCACCCAGCCAGGATTGCTTAATATTCCTATCAGCAGAACTAAAAATAGAGATCCAAATTTCATACAAGGAGTGAAGTCTGGATTGCTTATGTTAGTGGGTTTGTCAGCAAAGTTTCCACGTGGGCCATTGACATGACAATCTAAGCTGCTCAACTCTGGATATTAGCCCATGCCCCGGCCTAGTCCAAGCCTTACCATAAATAAAAGAGAGAGTTAATCTTATTTGATGTTTTTTGGGTGGAGCTGATGACATGCCCAGGCAACATTTACATGAGCCTGCTGTCCTTCACAATCTAGCCGCAGGCTTGCGGTGGAAACATTCTTGTTGCTGTCAATCCATTTCAATGTTGGAAAAACGGCGGAGAAGAAACCTAGAGACACAGTAGTTTCCATTTCAATGTTGGAAAAATGGCGGAGAAGAAACCTAGAGACACAGTAGTTTCAAAGTCCAGGAAAAACAAAAGACGAACTCTTTTGATGACAATAATTATTGTAAAAAAATACAAATTGCTATTTAATACTCCCTTTAATTTGTAAATTTTAAGAACTGTTTGAACTTTATACATATCAATATTAATGGTGATTTTTTTTATATTTATATTGAACCGAACATAGAGTCTTCTTTGTATTTTTAATATCAAGTTATACTTACAAGGATAAACCATAAAAAGAAAAATATGCTCCTAATCTTTGTTCACATAAAATGTTGGCTCAGATTGACATTTTTCAAAATCATTTTGATGAAAATATAATTTAATATTATTACTCTATACTTTTGGTGCTTGTTTTAACATGTAAAAAGTCTTATTCTTTCATTACATAACCTGGAGGTTACTCTACAGAAACCTCCTCCTTCAGTTCTTCATTGAGGAAAACTAATTTGACATCAAGTTCAAAACCTTGTAATTGTAATTGAGCAGCCAAAGCAGAAACAATTTTGATAGCTTCCATTCGAGCAACATGTGCAAACATTTATGTGAAGTCTACTCCAGATTATAGGCAATGTAGTTAAATACTTTTAGCTAGCTGACTTCTGGTTTATGGTTATGACAAGCTTCAAATGGAGTTCGATTTTGACCTGCTTTTATTGGAAAACTATTGAAGAAATAGGCTTCCGTATTGATAATTTCAGCCCAGAATTTATTAGGAAGGCCTTTACCTTTAAGTATACTCCATGTCATCTCCTCTATGGTGTGATTTTCTAAGGAGTGTGTCTAATTGTAAGCTGCCTATAAATTTCATTCTCCTTGCAATGATCAAGAAAATTTTTGTTCTTATAAATATAAAAATTATAGATTTAAGTGGCCTATATACTTTCGATGATAATAAATCTTAATCTAAAACTTTAATTTAGGATGAAATGTCAAATTAAAGAATTCATGGCATACTATAATTGAATACAAAATTTCAATCATAACACTGATTAGAAGGTCAATTTTCGGTGGCATGAAATTACAAATTTATTATTTTTTTTCAATTTTACTATTACTCCAAATTAATCTATTAAAAATATATAAAATCACTTTTAATGACTTCCTATCAATCTAAGACTCCATTAATATAACACCCACTCTTTAAAAGTGATTAAAAAAAATCAAATATCAAAAAAATCATATTTCTTAAATATTTCTTAATAACTTTAATATTCTCAATTACCTTAATATGCATGTAAAAACTTAATTAAAAGGTAAAGATAGAGAACATACATTCTAAATTGATAAAAAAAAAAAAACAAAGATTTTAGTCCTGGATCATTAAATCTCCTCCTTCATCTCTTCTTTCACTCTTTTTATTGATGTATGTTTTGATTATCTGATAATATGTTAGGTGAGATCTTAAGATATGATTTATATTACTTTTTAACACACATTTTCAAATAAAAACCCTTTGAATTTAAAATTTGTATAAGTTCACACTACTTTGTATTTAATTTTTATTAAATAAATAGAAACGATGAAATTCAAACTCGTAATCATATGGTCATTAAAGTTCTAATACAATATAAAAGAACCATAAAGTATAAGTTGAGAAGGTATATATAATTCTATAAGAGCGAGAACCATCCAATTGATCTCCCCTCGATTTAGCCAAAAAGAACAACACTTCACACTGAGTTTTCTATTTACATATGTTCAAGTAATATCCAAATATAGCAGCAGACATTTGCAGGTGAGTACATTTTCATTGATGGGATTTTCAGTTTCTGGATTATAATTACTTCGACAGCATCAATATGAAACAACAGCATTTCTCACTTCATTGAGCTTTCTCTCACCTTCTGAGTTAGATAAACTAAATGTTCTTGTTGTTTGATCTTTTGAGGTTGTATTGAAACAGAAGGTATACATCTAGCCATGGTCAAGAAATTTCCACAGGGAAGCAGCACGGTTAAAGACAAATGGGAGAAGAACAACGCGATCTTTCAAGGAGAGCATTCAAGCGTTTTTTCATGGCCTCAGAGAAACTACTCATGCAGCTTTTGCAAGAGACAATTCATCTCTGCTCAAGCACTTGGGGGCCATATGAACGTTCACAGGAGAGATAGAGCCAAGCTGAGACAGCTACCTTCTTGGTTTTTTAAATGTCCAAAGTACCCTACTACTAATCCTAACCCCGATCATTTACTTTCTTCGTCTTCTAAGTTCTTGCCGTACCCTGATGATCACACTCATGATCATTCTCCATACCTGAGTTCTTTCTCTTCACCTTGTTGCCGAGAAAAGAAATCCATAGTTGAATGTCATGAAAGTAAAGATTTAACAAAGAAGAAGAGCAATGCAGGAGCTGTGTTCGGGGTTGGAGAATTGAAGAAAAATTTCGCACAAGAATGTGATCAACTTGAAGTTTTGAGGAGAAATGAGATTATTAACTTGGACATGGAAATGGGGTGCGAAGATCCGAAGGAGGTTCTGGATTTGGAGCTTCGACTTGGCCTTTTAGTATAAAATTAAGTATCAATGTTTACTCTAAGCTCACACTATCTAGTGGCTAGCTAGATCTTTGGTTTCTTTCTAGCCGGTCTCTTGCACCTCCTTATCATCTACCATGATTTGTATGAAATATTCTCAGACGCAGGCTAATTTGAAGGGAGACGGTCTTTTGCGAGGATTTCTTACACCATACTTGACAGATACTATTGCTGAGAACCCTTTTTGGTCTTGTCTGTTGTCAGTTATGATCATTGTCGTCCATGTAATCTACCATGCATTAATGCTGTTTAGGTATGGCTTTAATTATATTCAGCTTAGAAATCAATTGTCTGTTTTTAATCCTAAACTTCATGATTAGTTTAGGGTGGCCTTGTCCTTGCTGATTAGGTTAACTGTAACATAGTTGAAGATGAAGTTGTTGAGATGCATCTCTCATTTTTCACATATAATTCGTAATTAAGGAAGATGAGGAGGATTTTAATTAGGTGAATGTTTGCCTTAATCAATAATTAACACAAAACTATTTAATTACTTCTATTTTTATTTTATTTTCCTCCCTGTAAATGCTCGTTTATTCTCTTTAATTACTGCGTGGATATCCACTCAAAACTCCATAGAAAATAATCTGGGTTGGCAATGTAGAGTGCAAAAGTAGGTGAGCCTCTCACAATCCATTCCTTAATTTGGTCGAAATTTGGTGACCATAGACTAATTAATGACCTCGTTAATTAAAGATTAATTCATGATGAGCACATCTTATTGAATTAAACCTCTCAATTAAGTTTCCTTTGCATTAACACTTGGGCTATCCATTGCCTTCGTCAAATGATTCAAAGAGTTACATTACCAACATCTGACCCTTCGCATGTTCCTGCCATTGTCTGTGCCAGTAGCATGAGATGACCTTTCCTTGACACAAGAAACACAAAGTTTGTTCTGCATACCTAAAGAAAATGACTTAATTCCACCAATCTCTTTGTAAATAGTAAAGTGATGAGACTGGATGAAAAGGAAGCAGAGATCATTAAATTCAAAGGATGAAAAGACTTCAACTTTGAAGTACTGTTCGTATAGAACAGGAGAGGCAAGAAAAATGGACATGGTAGTGTAGAATAGAGCCTGCCAAAGTGCACGTTTTAGTGAAAGAAAATAGTGAATGGGATGAAGGAAGTTAAGCTGCCGTCACGATCCTCAGGCATTCATGCTTTCTCCTCAATTTTTCACTCGCCGAAAGTCTTGTTATTCAAGTACCTGTCTTTCTTTGTTCAAAAAAAAAAAAAAGAACGAAACTTGGCCTTATATGATTATATATCATGGTACCGATATTGATTAATTCTAGTTAAGGGAGTAAATTATAAATTAATCTCTTTAATTCTGAAAAATAAATTAGATGGTTCCACTAATTTTAAAAATTTTTCTACCCCTAAAACCTAGCTTAATGAAATTAATCTCAAAAGGTAAATTAGTAGTTTCACTGTGCAAAACATACAGCAAAACAATGATTTCTTTTAGCTTTATATATAATAAAAAAAAATAAAAATCAAAAAAATTAAGCGTCTATTTATTTTTGTGTTTTAAAAAAATTTTAAAAAAAGGTTGAATTTTTTCTAATTTGAATTTTATTTTTTTCTTTACTTTTAATTTTTTATTTTGTGTTTCAGATTATTTTGATGTATTAATACTAAAAATAAATTTTAAAAATAAAAATTATTATCTTAATATATTTTAAAATAAAAAAATGTTTTAAAAAAATTATTACCCGATCTCGTGCTGCGAGGTGTAAGCGTGAAACTTACGCCCTGTTGTTCTGTTGGGCAAGGTCCATTCATAGTCTTAACTAGAATGGCCCAAGATACCAAATCAGCTAGGCCTTGGCCCCCACTAGTTTTTCTACTCTACTCTCCATCTTATATCTTTCACTTGTCATCACTTTCGTCATCAAAATGTAATGTTGATCTAATGATTTGCATCAACAATTAGTAAGATTAGTTATTTTAATGGTGTTCCGTCCTTGACCACTATGATTCAAGCTTCCAATAAGAAGTAAGATATTCATAAATTCCCATCACAAATAATTTAATTTCAAAAATAAATTTAATCTATTTTTATATTTTAAAATAAAAAATATTAATTTGATGTGTTTTTATATAAAAAATTAATTTGAAAAACAAAAGCAAACAATGATAAACGGACATTATGTAATTATACTATTTAACTGTAGAATATTAAAATAGTAAGTTGAATGACCTTTGTCTGCTAATATTTTACATATTTGCATGATGATGGAGGAGGTAGGGCGGCGTTTTTTCAATATTTTGAAAAATTGAAAATGGTTTTACAATTCAAGATAATTGACCAGAGGCCCATTCAAATTAATTCTTCAATCTGATTGACCGTCTGGATTTGCATCTAAGTGTTTGACCCTGTGGGTCGGCACGTAGATTACTGTCCAAGCTACTGTTTCCATTAATTTCAATTCATGAATGCTTTGATTTTCCTTTCTTACTTTTCTACGCGCAAAATATTCCATGTCAC
>Ga0307518_10003936_pt1 | contig 10671 bp, 4 predicted proteins | sample 25_EM_MG_FD_203889 | JGI IMG/M metagenome (GOLD analysis project Ga0307518, IMG submission 203889) | Populus trichocarpa ectomycorrhiza microbial communities from riparian zone in the Pacific Northwest, United States - 25_EM | ecosystem: Host-associated > Plants > Roots > Unclassified | place... | reverse complement strand
TGCAAAAAAAAAAAAAAACACAAAACGCAACAACAATCCAATTTTATTTTGTTCTGTTTTTAGATCTGTTTCCTCCGGTCAGTTCTCTTCAACTTTGGATCTGTAATCGGCTTCCTCCTGGTGGCTGCTCCTTCTGCCGATGGCAGATCTGGTGGTGGAGCTGAGGAACGGCTGGGTCGACCGAGAGAGGGAAGAAGGACGGCGCTGCTGCTGGTGTTCGTTTGTCGCGGTGGAGGAGAAGAGGCTGAATCTGCAGGCGCCACCGGAGGGAGAAGGCGGACTGCTCCGCGCCTGTGGGCGCTGCTGCTGCTGCTGCCACCGCTGGGGGGAGGAGCTGGAGACGACGCCGCTGTGACGAGCTCTGTTGGAGGGAGACGGTGCTGCTGCACGGGGAGGCGCCGTCGCTGCTGGAAAAAGAAGAAACCGAAGGCAAAGGGTCGGCCGGTCTCTGTTTTTGGAGGAGAAGACGGGTTGTTTGAGCTGTAATGGCCAGCTTGGCCGTGTGTGGGGGAGGGAGATAGAGAGGATGGCTTGGGTGAAGGCTGGAGTGGGAGCAGCCAAGGAGATAGTGAGGAAATGCAGAGATGAAGGAAAAAGGGAGAAGATCGGCTGCGGGTTGAAAGGAAAACGCTGGCCCTGTCTTGGTAGAGAAGATGGAGAGGCAGCCAGAAAAAATGGGTTGAGCGACCGGTTTCTGAGAAAGAAAGTCAAAGCCGGGTGGGGGCGGCGGCTCTAGAGAAAAAGATGGATTTAGGGTTAGGTTTTTTGTATTTTTTTTCTGATGTTGTCAAAATTGCCCCCCCTTTGCTTAGCTGAAAATGAAGGCTATTTATAGGCAAAAATAGTTTTTTCGGGCTTCAAAATTGGTCCCTCAAGTTTTGTGTTTGGCCCCTAATTTTAATCAATTCACTTGGTAAAAATTAAATTGGGTCTCTTAAAATTCTGATTTTTCAATTAAGTCCAAGTTAAGCTCCCAAACTTAATTTTTCACCAATTAAGCCCTCAAATTAATTTGACCCGCTTAAAGTATAATTAAGTCCTTGCACTTAATTAAATCCTTCAATTGGACCCAAATTAATTCTTGAACATAATTAAAATTCAATTTGGCCCATGATTAAATCAAATTGGCCCATTAAAAATTTAATTATGTCATTGGACTTAATTCTTATGCAAATTCGTCCAATAATCATTTAATTTGACCTTTGAATTTGCATTTTTCTATTTTTAGGCATAACAACGTACACTTGGGCCTTGAAATTCTTCCGAAAATTGCAGCTTGATTTTCGCCTATTTTGCAGCCTTTCTTGGTCGGCTTTCTCCGCATTGCCAGCCTTTATTTTATTTTTTATTTTTTATTTATTTTTATTTATTTTTTATTTTTTTGGGAAAAAAATGAATTTTGGGGAATCACCCAAAATTGGGTGATGACAATTTGTATAATATTTTTTCAAAAAAAAAGTGTAAAGAAAAAAGAGGAAAAGTTACAAAAGAATAAAGATAAGAACAAAATAAATTGTATAAATAGGTCAAGTATAGAGTGATAAATATTCCAAGCGTAAAGAATAAAAAATATTCTTTTTTCCAAAAAAAAAGTGTTAAGAAAAAAAAACAAAACAATGAAGATAAAAAAAAATGTTTATAAATAGATCAAGTTTTAAGTGATAAATATGCCAAGTATAAAGAGAGAAAAATCTAAGAAAAATTGTTTTTCTAAAAAAACCCAAAAAATATATATTTATCATCACTATGATACTTGCTGCAACAAAAAAAATAAAATTATAGTTATATAATTTCTACTATAATTTACCATTTCCTTTTATTTTTTAGTACATGTATAATTTTTCTTGGATACTAAAAAGATTAAAATAATAAAAAAATATTAATGTATTTTTCACTTAAAAACACCACAAACACTCCCTCAAATCACATAATAACAAAAAAAAACCCCTCAAAATCATCTAAAAAACTAAAAATTAACAAAATTAAAATTCTCTAAATAAAGCCCGGTCTCTTTTCTCAAAGATGTTTAAAGAAAACAATCATCACTATCAAACTTTCATCGTCAAATGAAACACCAAGAACGACAAGTGTCATCTCTAAAAAGTAGCTCATTCAATGAATTTTTCTCTCTCTTCATCTTTTTCATGCGACTTTCTCTCTTCTTTCAAAGACAATAACTAAAAAATAAATAAAATAAATCTTTAGATTAAAATAAAAATTGTCATGAATTTGATTTGAGACAAGTATTTTTTCTAGTCTTACTTTCAATCCTTTTTCTTTTAATTTTTTAATTTTCATGATAATTTAAAGCTAATTCAATTTAATTTGACGTGAAATTAAAAGGAAAAAAAAAGTTCAAATAAAACAACAAACAAAATTAAATGGTTGAATGTTCACATGAACAACAAAAGTGACCCCTGTCTTTGCTAATATTAAAGTAGTATGCTCTTCACTGTGTTTAATTTATAATTTTATATAGGTCAAAGTCTTTTCATATATTAATTGACAGAACGGGCCAAGACGACCGCTACCTTGATTTTGTAATTGCGGCAAAGTCATAAAAGCTTGGGAACCCTTCATGTAATTTCCTAATGCTTCAGTAACCATGCAATAATTCGAAGACTTCACCCTTTCGCATTCGAATATATATATATATGCAGGCAGAGTAACAAAAACAAAACCATTATTTTTTTTTCCCTGCAAGTTTTCTCTCGATGTTGAGTGGAATATTAAAGCACCTTTTCGGTGCATATCCAGCCCTTCTTCTTCTAGTCATCCTAGCCGGCCACCAGAGTTGCAGTGCTAGAAAGAACAGTGTTTACTGCGCTCCATCTTCTTGCGGCAACATCCATAATATTAGCTTCCCTTTTCGACTAAGTACCGATCCCAAAAGCTGCGGCAACAAAAAATATGAACTTAGTTGTGAAAACAACCGCCCAGCTTTATACTTGAAGAATAAGGGGGCAAAATATTACGTCCAGGCAATCGATTACAGCAACTTCACGATTCGAGTTGTAGATGCTGATGTTCAGAAGGATGATTGCTTCTCTATCCCTCGTCATTCTTTAATCGTAGATCCTTCCTCCGACACCAGTCAATATCATATGGATTATCTTCCATATGAAATTTTCTGGCTCGATAACTTTTATCTTTACAACTTTACAACTTTTATTTTTATAAGTTGCCCAAATCCAATACTGAAGGGTTATTCAGACTATATTGTGGATACTTCTTCATGCAAAAATGGTAGTAGTCTTTTTAATTCCCACAATATGGAGGGTTATTCCAGCTATGTCGTAATTGGTTATTTCTTCGGGGAAATACCGGACTCGTGCCATGTAAATTTGATATATCCCCTGCATCTCACTTTTGATCAGCTGAAAAATGGGACCAATATTTCCTATATAGATGTCCAAGATAGTATTCTATATGGGTTTTATCTTTCATGGTCTCGGGCCTGTTGTGATTTTCTGAAAGAGAACCGCTGCAAACTTGATGAAGCCAACATAAACAAGTATTGCAGTACGTTACTCTCTCTCTTTCTCTCTCTCTCTCTCTCTCTCTCTCACACACACACACACACACACACACACAAAGAGAAAAATTATGCGTTACCGTTTGTCTTAAGCTCATATTAGTTCTTTCATTGATATGAGCTGCATATAGTTATTCTCTTAAAAGGTTTTTAATTAATTTTATTAATTTAACTCTTTCTTTTTTATATATATAGACTTAATAAGGGGTGGTCCGATCAGAATTGCAATAGGTAAGTAGCTCTTTCACTTCATGGTTATTTTTTTCAGATCAATTTGTGAATATAAACATGATATGAACAACTTTCATAGAAAAAAGATTATCATATATATTTTATAATGTTTTGTCTGAAATAATAATAACAATTAATTATTATTATTATTATTAATTGTTGTTATTATTACCACTACACGGAACATTAACATATATTATCCAATGAGCAATGAAACCTCTCTCTCACACAAATTTGTCTCTCTCTCAAATTTTAAAATCTTATACCTCTTTATTACAGCCTTATTAATTATTTAAAAAAATATATTTTCCCTATCATAATTTAAATTAATTATATATTATATAAAACTGACTTTCACCTTGTAATGATAATTTAAAATATTATATACAATTCCTCAACCTTTTTACATCAAATGCACCATGCATAATTATTTTATATTCCCCAATAAAGAGTAATATCGATGTCACTTAGTCTCTTTACCATTTATTTGTTTTCCTTGCAGATTTTCTGACTAATCGTATACTCAGTTATCTTGGTAAGAACTTTTCTATTTATCTAAATTCTTGAACATAAAACCTAAACAAGGTTCAAGACATTAAAAAAGTGGATTGAAGAGAGAAATCTTTAGAAACTTTGCTATTTCGTAAACTCATGTAAGAACTAAGGATATCCACTCTATCCATCTCAATAAATACCCATTATGCTGGTATGAGCTCAGAGAATATATTAGGTAAGTTCTGAGTATGAGCTCAGAGGATGATTTTTTAATGGTTCTAAGGCTGGAATTGTTTTTTTTATTAGTAGGGTACAACATCGATTTAAGTTAAAAAAAAATTAAAAAATCCAATTAAAAAAATATTCATTTAAAAAATAACAAAAAACTAATATAGTCAACCTGAATCAACCTACAAAACTTATGACTAGATCATGAAATTGAGATAACCCTATAGAAAAAATAAAAAAAAATTATAAAGTTGAAATCAAGAAAAATAAAAATAAATTCATAAAACCAGTATATAACCCCAAAACATTAAAAGAAAATTATGAAGTATAATTTCCAAAATAACCTAATATTAAATAATAAAATTTAAAAAATAAAATAAAAAACTCAAAAGACAAAACAATATTATAATAAATATTGTTTTGTAGGTGTGGCTATAGTGATTTAGTCATACCTTTTAGTAATTGTTAATTAATGTGCTAATGAATTAAAAAAATTGATAAAATTTTTAATTTATCCTTGTATTTATGTTAATTATTTATTTCTATCGCTTTGTTTTTTATTTGGTGAATTAAATTATTTTTTAATTGAAACTTATTTTATTAATTATTGTGGTCTCTAAATTTGTTCGATTATTTAAATAGTTGGCTTATATCAACTAAATACTTATGAAATGAATTTTAAATTTATGTAGGGCTTTTATCACCAAATAAACTGTTTTAGATTAATTTTTCTAAGATACTTTATTTTGTCATTGTTACCATTTAAGTTTTGTCTTCCTTCAATATTTAGGAGGATAACAGTAATTATCTAATGATCAAACAGATGTAGATTATATATATAGATTAAGTAAAATTTATACAAAATTAAAGAGATAAGAAATTAGAATAGAAAATCAAAGGTTTAAAGAAAAGTAGTTTATGACTTTAAAATAGAAAGACCTGATGAATTATGAAGGTTGTTTTAGAAAAGTTAGAAAACTAATAACTAAACCTAATGAAGTTAGTCCTTGAACTAAAAAAGTCTTACAATTTGACCCAATTACTCATGGCTGATTGAGAATATTTCTTCTTAATTTTGCTTTAAACTCTCCAAGTTTATTTCTAGTTATCATGTTATTTGAATACCAAAACAAACACAATGTTTTCTTTTATGAATTTATGAATTATAAGATTCTGAACATTGACGCAATGTTTTCTTTTCCTTGAAATGTAGTCGTATGGCCGCTAGACAGGTATTTACCAGGTGAGGAGTCTTTATTTATTATGGCTCAATTTTGCAAAAAGAATATACGGACTGGATTTGATGCATTTCTCTAGTTTTTTGTATATCAAAATCTTAGACACTGACAATACCTTTTGTTTTTTTTTTTTTGGTGAATATAGATGGCAAATGGATACAATATTATCAAAGCTCGAGTGAGTTAATTTATTTTATCTTATTATAACACTTTCTAAAAAGAGTACTAATATATACTAATATTCTACTAATAAAAAAAAACTAAAAGGTGGCTGGATAAATTTATCTGTGAATTGTGATATATGAAAAGGAAATATATTTATCCTACTATATTTCACATATTTACATTGCTCCTTTTTCTGTTATTGTAGGGAAACCACGATTGAAATTCAACTTTTATAGAAACGGTGAGGATCAGTTCATGTATGTTTTATTTAAGCTAAGTTACAATCTTCCTCTTAAAAAAATGGATGTGAAAGTTTTCTTTCATTTGGGTCATGTATGTCTTATTAATCTAAATATTTGGTGTTAATTTAGATAATTATACTTAATTATATATTAGTTTAGTTAGAATATCATAAAATTATTACAAAAACCATACAAAAGTTTAAAATTATTACAATTCAAAATACCTTAATAATTTAATTAAGAATCTTACTATTGCTAAAATATGATGTATAAACTATATTTTCATATAATTATACATGCATTGTTTAGCATATGAAAGCATCAAGATAGAAGTTGTTTTGAATTTAATAATTATATTTTAGTCCTTATCTATTTAAAATATAGTTTATACATCATATTTTATATATATATATATATATATATATATATATATATATATATAGGTTATAATTATTACAATTTTAGTTTCTCTCTTCAAATTAGGATTTTGTTGAAACTTTTGTTGGCTTATAGAGGAGGGTTGTGTCCAAGGCAACTATGTCAAGAGCATTGCCTTTATGTAATATTGTGTGTGTTTCTTAGTTTCTATTTGTTTTCATGCCCTTCATGTATTTATTTGGCAGGACCTTATACTTATCCTTATATAACAAAGACCATCCCTTCGGATGCACTAAGCATTTTCATAGTTTTGCTCATTGCACTACCTGTGCTCATCGGTAAGTATTTTTTTTTTTTGCTCATTATAATTATGTTTTTTCTTGCAACCGATGTCAATTTTTCCATTAAATATGGAGAAGTGTAAAAAATATAGAAATTCAAGCTCGAATTTTACTAAAAATAAAAGAAAGATAAAACAAATTATAAACAAATGACAAATGGGAAACATTAGGAAAAAAATCAAACTTTAAATTTCTAAAACTATTAGAAAAAAATTAAATATATATTAGATTAAAATAAAAAAAAATTGCAACCCTTCATTGAAACCTAAAAATGGACAGTGGATGTATTAAGATGCGAAACCATTAAGTGTGATATTATCTCTAAGTATTGGTACTTCAATGGTTTCATCCATTATCTTTTGCTTATCTAAACAAAATAGCAATTAAAAATAGAAAAAATAAATTGAAAATCATCTAGTAAAAAAAGAAATGGAGTATTTAAAAATTTATTAAATATTAAAAAATAAAAAATGTAAATAAAAAAGAATGACTATTAACATATTTTATTTTTCTCTTTTATGACAAAATAATATTTACAATACACCATGGTGTTTTTTTTTCTAATGGTTTGTCAATTTCATTTTTCAATCTAATTTTTTTTCAAACTTATTTGAATTTTCATTTTTTTCTAATATTTCTCAATTGTTGATTTTATATAATTATTTAATTATTATTTTTTAAAGTATAGGTGTAAAATTCTATATTCTTGGCATGCGTTGACATTTAATGGAAGTATTGATCAAATCACAATAAAGGGATCATATTAAAATATATCTAGAATAAAGGGACTATATGAATAAAAAAATAATATTAAAAATATCAAGAATAGAGGTGTGAAATATACAATTATTTCATTGTTTATTAGAGCTCTAAGTTTAAAATTAGAGGATTAGGATGGAATTGAAAAAAAATGAATTAAATTTTGAGGACTCATTTTAATGACTATTCTAACAAATAAAGAGAAATATTTTATAAAGTAATGAATAAAATTACAAAATTTGAAAACAACATATATAGGCAAGAAAAACTTCACACACACAGATATATATATATATATATATATATATATATATATATATATATATTTTGAATTTCTCCTAAAATCAATGAAATCTTAGTTTAATTTTATTTGGTGACAAGAATTTCAAATTTAAAAAAATTGGATGCTTTCGTGGATACATGTTTGAATTAAGAATCATAATTTCATTTAGAAAAAAAATTACGTGGGAATCTAATAACAAATAATATGTTTCCATAATTGATTAATGTTCTTATAATGTCTATATACAGGGATATATCACACATTATTATTCCTTTGTGGGCTTCCATGTCTTATAACCTTATTGGTCTACAAATGGCGAAGAAGGCATTTATCAATGTTTGGTAACATAGAAGAATTCTTGCAAAGTCATGATCATAATCTCACGCTTATAAGGTACTCTTACTCGGAGATTAAGAAGATAACTCACGGATTCAATGACAAGTTAGGTGAAGGAGGTTATGGCTCGGTGTACAAAGGAAAGCTTCGTAGTGGTCGTTTCGCGGCTGTAAAAATTTTGCGCAAAGAAAAAGCTAATGGGCAAGACTTTATCAATGAAGTTGCCACCATTGGAAGAATTCACCATTGCAATGTGGTGCAACTCATAGGCTTTACTGTTGAGGGCTCGAAGCGTGCTCTTATATATGAGTTCATGCCTAATGGATCTCTTGAAAAATATATTTTTTCTAGGCAAGGAAGCATACCGCTGAGTAACCAGAAAATATATGAAATTTCTCTAGGGGTGGCTCGTGGCATTGAATATCTACATGAAGGTTGTGACATGCAGATTTTGCATTTTGACATCAAGCCTCACAACATTCTTCTCGATGAAAATTTCACTCCAAAAGTCTCAGATTTTGGACTTGCAAAATTGTATCCGACTAATAATAGCGTTGTGTCCCTTACCATGGCTAAAGGAACGATGGGATACATGGCTCCTGAGTTATTTTACAAAAGTATCGGAGGCGTTTCTTACAAAGCTGATGTTTATAGTTTTGGGATGTTATTGATGGAAATGGTTGGGAGAAGGAAAAATCTAAATGCATTGACAGATCATTCAAGTCAGATGTACTTCCCTTCATGGATTTATGACCAGGTTAATGAAGGAAGGGATATACTTGAAGATCAAGCGACAGAGCAGGAAAAGAATACAATAAAAAAGATGATTATAGTGGCATTATGGTGCATACAATTGAAGCCTATTGATCGTCCCTCGATGCACAGAGTTGTACAGATGCTTCAAGCAGATATTGAATCTCTACAAATGCCTCCTAAGCCTTTTCTCGTTCCACAACAGACATCAAATGATGATAGGATCAATATGGCTAATCCAACAAGTTTAAGAGATCCGTCCAATGGTTGTAGCATCGATTCTTCATATCAATTTGGTCGTTGATAGAAATACTCTTATATGTTTGTTTATTTATGTAATATGTTAATTTTGTATGCCTTAACTATCTGAACTTTGATGATAATCGAAATCATATGGATGTTAGTTAAAATTTGTAATTAACTAGCTTACAGAGCACCCAATATAATATATATTTTTCAATTAAACACCGATCCCAAAAGCTATAGCCACAAAAAAATATGAACTTGCTTGTGAAAACAACCATCCAACTTTGTACTTGAAGAAGGTAAGATATTATATTGAGGCAATCAGTTATAGTAACTTTATAATTCAAGTTGTTGATGCTGATATTCAGAAAGGATGGTTGCTTCTCCATTCCTCGTTGTTCTTTAATCGAATATAAGTTCAACAACAAGGATTACTCTCTATCTAATTTTGGTCGGTTTAATGACTCTGATGAATAGGCATTTTTATATTAATTTTCATAACTTGTGCAAATCCAATATTGAATCCTCTATTTTTTGTTGAGGATACTTCTACTCGCAAAAATGGCTCTGCATATTATAATTCTACATCTAATAATATTCCTATGTCATGGTTAGAGCTGACTTATGTCGTATAAATTTGATTTATTCTACGCGTGGATCTTTTTTAATTTGCTAGAAAATATAACCAATATGTTCTATGACCATGATATTTTGTCCTATGAGTTTTCAGCTTTCATGGTTTCAAGCCTAATGTGATTTTGCCAGTGATAGCCGTTGCAACCTTGCCAATGACACCAAGGACTTCAGCTTTAGCTCAAATATCAGCTCTGATAAGCTGTGAGGCATCGTGGCCTTGTAACACTCAAAATACTTATTGTTGCTACTTAATTTTTTACCTATGTTTTTTTATAAATTAAAAAAAACCAAAAATAGCAAAAAAAACAACTAAAACCTCAAAAAATGTATTTTTTTTTATATATTTGCATCTTTTTTAGTATTTTCAACGTTGTATTAAAAGAATTTAAATTTTAAAAGTATGTTAAATGCTTAATTTATAAAATTAGATTTGTTTTGTAAAGTCAATGTTAATATTGATTGTTTTCAAAAATTTTCAAAATATAAAAAAATCAAAACTTTCAAAAAAAAAATTGAGGAGCAACATGATTGTGGACGAAACCACATACCTATAAATAAGTGCCTACACAACACTCAAAAAGCGGGGGCATTGGGGGAGAAAAAGTATTATTCATTAATGATTATCAAAATTAAATCTTATGTGTTTAAATAGTTTTGAGAAATTAACCCTAATGAATCTATTATTATAGGCTAAATTGACCCACTTATAAAAATTAGCTCAAAATCGTTACTAATAAGCTCAAATTTTAATTCAAAAAAATCTTGAATCCTAACTAAAAAAAAATATTAATTAAGTCCAAACAAA
>Ga0307518_10003934_pt1 | contig 10674 bp, 16 predicted proteins | sample 25_EM_MG_FD_203889 | JGI IMG/M metagenome (GOLD analysis project Ga0307518, IMG submission 203889) | Populus trichocarpa ectomycorrhiza microbial communities from riparian zone in the Pacific Northwest, United States - 25_EM | ecosystem: Host-associated > Plants > Roots > Unclassified | place... | reverse complement strand
GGAGCGGAAGCAGAAACGGGGAACTAGTGTTACAGGGACGACGGAGGAAAAGCAGGGTGAAGGAAACTAAGTTGGAACAGGACAGGTAAGGGTCAGAGGTGGACTTAACTAATGTTAAGTCCGGAGCAATGTCCAGGACCGGAGGAAGTGGAACCGGAGGAAGTGGAACCGGAGGAAGTGCAAGAGCGGAGGGAGTGTAAGAGTGAAGGGAGTGTGCAGGTGGAGGAAGGGTGGAGTAGCCAGAGGAAGGTCCGGAGTTGGACATAGAAATGTCCTAGGCCATTGGTGGACCTGACAGAGGAAGCGGAGCAAGAGCAGGAGCAGAACTGAGCCGGAGTTGGATATACCAGCCGGAGTTGGGCTACATTGCAGACAAGGCTAAGGGGGTGGCCGGACTGAAACCGGAGTAGCGACTAATGGTAGATACAGGTCCGACACGGAGGAGTTAGACCGCGGATCTGTCTGTAGGAAGACAGGGGTTAGTCCTGAGGCGGAGATGGATGTAGTGACCGGAGTTGAGCTGGAGTGCAGCTACAGGGCTGGAGATGGCCGGACTAGATCCGGAGTTGCATCTATGCCTAAGGAGAGGTCAGGCGGGCCAAGGTTAGACTGGAGTTGCGACTGGGAAAAGTATGGATATGACAGCATCTGGATCTGTGTATCTTGTCTGAGATTGGTACCGATTGGCATCAGGAACATTAGATACACTGCCTATATATAGTAGGTGATCTGCCGATTTGTGACATCGGCTACTTCTTATGGTTAGTGATCCACTGCACCGGAACCATAGCTAACCTCAAAAGGAAATTGTTCGGATCGAAGGAACTTTACATGACAGCTGAGGGAATTCCATTCAACATGGTGCACGCTATGATATGGAGGGCTTCACCAACAAAGTCTACCACATTCACAATGACTTCAAGCGACTCAGACTCCCATTCATCTTCTGAATCATCTCATCCTACAGAACCAGAGGATCCCATGACCACCAGACTGGTAGGGGAGAATACTCCAGGGAAACTCACCTCCGAGGAAATAGAGATTCTTCATGCAAACCTTGAAGAGTGGAAGGCTTTAAAGGGGGACAGGAGGAAGCCTGTGAATAGGAGGGTCCGTGATCTCATTAGACATCTGCCTGCAAATGAGTACATCTTGGGAGAGGACTGGAAAGCTAAGTTGGGTGTAGGTGATGTTGTATTCCGCTCTGCAAAGGCTAACATTTTATAGTACATCAAAAGCTGGTTTTATAACCATGGCCGGTCCCAAGCACGCAAGGGGATGCTGAAGTGGGGGCAAAATTGGACTGCATGGAGGGTAATAAGGGAGCAGAAGCAAATGGAGATTCAGCAAGAATTCCAACAGCGTGGTATCAGGGTTGGCAGCAAGGAAATGATAGGAGGGTACCAGAAGACCGTTGGAAGGCTGATGAAAAAGGTTACCGAGGATGAAATGAAAGAGGCAGAGCAGGTTGCTCAGGAGTGGAACGAGGTCCAACCACCACCAGAGGTACAGGCTATGTATGTACACATTTCTAATCTTTTGTATGATACACCTCACAGGTCTTCAGTGCAGCTGAGAAAAAAGGCTGGAAGTATACTTGCAAGTATGCAGAGACTATGTGGAAGCAGTGTGGTACCCGGGTGGTGGTGATGGTGGCTTGGAAGGATCAGAACGGAAAGGTGATGGCCGGCATGTAAGTGGAAACATGGCAGTTACACATTGAGATGACCGGAACAATTACAGACATGATTTCAATGATGAACTTAAGAATGCGAGTACATTTCTGGACTGGGAAGGAATGGAGGAAAAATGGTTGAGGTATGCTTCTGATGTATTCAAGGCCGGCAAGATTCCGGATGGAGACCAGGCAGATGATGAGGATGAGGATGTGGATCAACATCCTCGAAAGATTGTCAAGAATGGTAAGAAAAAGGCACAAGTAAGCCTCCAAACCCTTGACAGCAGGATTCCGCAACTTCCGAACATCCTTGACATGCATGTGCCAGAGAAACAGGACATCATCCAGACATTCGTGACCTGTCACTACTGTAAGTTACTTGGATTTAGGTGAGGGGTAACTAACTAAGGCACAATAGGTCGTGCTTGTGGAAAGGAAAGAGCAACTGTAACTGTACCATGGATGAGCATCACAGAAGACCTACAAGGTTATATTGAAAGCAAGTACCTCCCTTCTGATGTCTCGTTGAAGGAACCTAGCAAAATGGGTGGTGTGCAAGTGACTCAGATCCTGGAATTCTGGAGGAGGAGACAACAAATCGATCCACAAGATGTATTTAGGTTCATGGCCTGGAAGGATGCCAAGGGAGCATTACAAAGGTCAGTTGGTGAAGATGAGCACCAGTCAGACAAGGCCCTTGGAAAGAGAAGGAGACAAGGTGAGTGAATTTCTCTGAATTGTGGAGTCTCTACTAAAAATATTACATAGAGGACCAATGGGATGAGGGTGATTCCCCCAATGAAGGCATTACTAACCGAACCAGAAGTCAGAAGCACAACCGGCCTGCCCCAAAAGCTCATGCACTGGCCGGTGACACTATCGCAGTTCCCCCCCACCCAGCCACGTCCATGCCAGAAGAGAGGAACAGGTATGTTCATTGAATAGAATTGACAGGATAATGACATTATTATTAGATAATGTGGTTCCGGGGGATATTCCCATAGCCGGTCCTAGCAATAAGGAACCCAGTCCTGGTAATACAGTCCGGCAGTCCAAAAGGCAAAGAAGGGCAACAGAAAGAGCAGATCATGATGCACCTACACCCCATGATAAAAGGAAAAAGAGATAGATTACATATATATATTTTATGAATGTGTCCTGTTGTCAAATGTGGTACCTATTGATATCATTACCACTGGTCTCATCCCATATGATACCAGTATCCTTATCATCAGCCCGGATCACTGCTGGTCACCATACTAGCAGTATTGTCAGCACTGGCCCACACAAGACCAGTATCCTTATGGTTGGCCAGTACAATCTGTATAATTATTATAGGTCAATTTGGAACTGATCTGGTCTGGTATCTAACAGTTGTGTTCTTAGACCATTATGTTTGTATAATGATTACGAGTCAGCACACTCCAGGTGTAGTCATCACTGGCTATGTCAGTCTGATGAAGATTGCATTGGTACTACAAAAGTACTACACTACAGAAGGGATGGATCTAATTTTACTGTTGCCAACCATTGAGTCTCCTCCTTTTCTGCTGCTTTGGCCAATTCATCCCAGAATTTTGACCATACCCGGTGTAGAGATGCACGTGTCTCTAGGTGCGCATATACCGATCAGTGTTCACCCGAGCTCGTTCGCACTACTCAGCACAGCCACCCGCACCCAACCCGCACGAGAGCTCTCCGATGCACAGCTTGGTACTCCCGATAGGGTCCCACGAAGGTCCTGCATGAGTAGCTATTCCCTACCTCTTCCTGTGAGCATCGCGATCACTCGGAATAGCTTCGGGTCTGTTTGGACTAGCTCGCGCTACTCAGCACAGCCACCCGCACCCAACCCGCATGAGAGCTCTCCGATGCTCAGCTTGGTACACCCGATAGGGTCCTGCGAAGGTCCTGCATGAGTAGCTATTCCCTACCTCTTCCTGTGAGCGTCGTGATCACTCGGAATAGCTTCGGGTCTGTTTGGACTAGCTCGCGCTACTCAGCACAGCCACCCGCACCCAACCCGCACGAGACCTCTCCGATGCGCAGCTTGGTACACCCAATAGGGTCCTGCGAAGGTCCTGCATGCGTAGCTCATCCCTATCCCTTCCTGAGTGTCTCAGTCACTCGGAGTAGCATCAAGTCGCACTACTACATCGCATCGGGTCGCGCTGCATCAGGTCGGGTCACTCTCCTGGGTAGGGTCTCACTGCATAGGATCTCACTGCATAGGGTCACATCGCATCGCGTCGCGTCGCATCAGGTCATGTCACTCTCCCTGCTAGGGTCTCGCTCCATAGGGTCACATTGCATCAGGTCGCGATGCATAGGGTCGCGCTACATAGGGTCACACTACATAGGGTTTGCTCTCCGCTTCTCTCCCTGTCACTTTAGCTTCTGCCTTTGTGTCCCTGAGCCCTTCCTCTTGCTTTAGCATCCCTGACAGCTGTCATTATGTTAGTATTACGTTCCCTCTTAGCGCTGTCATCCTCTCTCCTTCTCTTCGGGTCGCTTGCACCCTTCCCCCTGGATTAGGCTTCAGTATATAGCCCTAGTCCTCACAAAAATAAGAGGTTTCTTTTCCGCCCCCATCTGAGTGTCTAAGTGTGAGTCCTGTCGTTTCCGCTGTTCCCTATCGTTTTCTCTCATGTCCTGCCGCTCTCTCTTTGTTTTCTGACAACCCTAGATGACCCTATTCAGTCCTCCGACAATTTCCAGTAGTTCCTGCTACTCTCAGCTCTCCCTAGCATGTGTCTACACGCTCCAGGCAACCTCCCTGTTCCCTAGTCACGCACTCCCTGCGCATTTTCGCTGCGCTCCTCACCCCTACTCTGCTCTTGACTCCCAGAACCTCCGAGCGTGCTCCTGTGCTCTAGTCTCCTTAGCTCTCCTAGTCAAGCCAGACCAGGTCTCCTTGGGCGGACACCCATTTTCGCGCCTTCAAGGGACTCACCCCCTACACCGGTGCCGCCAGACCAACTCCCTCCATCGGCTGGTGGCTTCCACCAATCTATTTGCATATTGGGTATATGCTGCAATTAGTTGGCTATCTTGCATGGGGTGGATTGGTTGCTCATTGAAAAAAGTCACCAATCTGGTGATTCACCTTGCCATTTCCACTGTGATTGTGTCAGACAGCATAACTGAAGGGCTCCAGACATACATTGTGTCAGGGGTACATCTCCCTCCCGCACAGCATACCTTGCAGACTCCCTTGCTAATAATTCATAGAGCTCATCTAGTGGTATGCAAACATTAGGAATGGGTTCATAGGTGGCATATAGCAGAACCTACCATCATCATTTCGCATCTCCAGAGATGCAGTATTGTGCTTTGAAGCTGGGGGTGTTGCAGATGCACAAAGTGGACTCTCAGTGAGATCAATAAAAACAGGGCCAGTGGTAGGTTTTGGCCAGACTGCATTGCTGTGGGAGGTATTTGTTCTGTCCGGTGAGTGCCATGGGGATCCGAGGGGGGGAACAAAGTCCCTGGACTGACTCCTGCGAGGTGAATTGAGGCGTGGAGTGGCAAGAGGAGTAAATGCATGCATAGTAGTAGATGGTGAGCTGATTTGGGGTTGAAATAGAGAACCGGATGGTGAAGACATCGGTGATGCCAAAACCCATGAGTGCCACACCACCGGTGAGTCAAATGGAGGGGGCGAAAGTGATGCAAATGAATTGGGAGATAATGGGGATGAATTAGATATATCATGGGGGATGGAACAAGACCTTTCCGACATAGGGGAGAAAGCGATTATTGGTTCCGGCCCACAGGTGAATTTGGTGTCCTTGGAGAATGAGTGGAGAGGAGCCTCAGGAGTTGGGGACGAATCAGGGGAGCCAATGGTTGGTTCTGAACCTAGTGTGAAGCTTTCATCGGCACTTTGCTCATCAACCGACATGGCATCCTCATCCTCCTCCACTGTGGTGAGTAAACTGGGGCATGAACTTCCACCAGGTGAAGGTTGAACGACTACAATAGTTTGCCACATATCAATGGGAAATTATTGGGACTTACAGTGCTTCACCTGTCTTGTTGACGAGAACCTTACACATTTTGTTGAATGTTCGGTATCCATCAATGGAATTGTGTTTTGTGAGAGTAGAACAAATAGGATGCGAACAACCGGGTCAAGGGCAAGAACACCAAGGTGTATTATATAATCAATATGATCACCAGTGCAGTTTGGGTACCAACAGCCAAGCAAGGACCGGTCACCGGTTCCACCACATCGTCATGTGCGAATTATGTTAATCACTATTATTCATGAGGTACATATGATTACCGGCGACTAATTGAATTCACTGGTGTGTGTTTGTGGCACTGAAGCAACCGGTTATTGATTTTACATGTGTTCCATTTATCTTGTTTTTTGTCTGCATATCATAATTTGTATTGGACCATTGTGCACAATACATGGGAATATGTTATGTAATCATTTTCAACAATATATAGTGGCCATACCGGCATATTTCCCTTGCCTTTCCTCCACCACATTCACTCCCATCGAATCCCATCGCATTCAACTGCAAAACCTTTATCCATGTCATCACAAGCCAACACCTTAACCTCCTCCATCGGCACCGGTGAGGACCATGCGAAGGCGATTGTTACCCAGGCAGCCAAGGTCATATGGCAATATACCGACGGTCTCAAATATAATAGCACTATGGAATACTGGAAGGAAACCACACAGGTTGTGTGGGATAGGCTGGTGAGTTATTAGTACATAGTTTGATATCTGTACCCATCAATCCCACAGAAAGAGGTCACTGCCGTTGTAGATCAGTTGCTGGCCGGCTTTGCAATCCCGATCCATGTCATCGTGGCTGATGCCTTCATGGTGAGCCCCAACTCACTTCTTGAGGTGAAGAAATGGCCACCTTGGGAGCGCATCTGTCGGGCAAAGGACAAAGACGTCGAGGATCACCCATGGTACAATCTCCGGGAGCCCGCCCTGCCAGTTCCTCCTGCACCAACAACAACACCGGTAACACAGGTGAAAGGAAAGGAGAAGGAGAGGAATGAAGACATGGATAGTGGGAAATTAGGTGAGCACACCACATTTATAATCCCAATTGATTTCTGTTCTGAAGAGCCAAGGTGCAGGAACCGAGGAGAGTGGTGGAGAGTTGGCAGGACGCTGGTCCGTCTAAGAAAGGGAAGGAGAAGGCAAAGGTAGTGGAAGATCCACAAGGTCACATAAACCAGGGGATGTCTGGTAAGCAATATGACTGTTGGATTGACACGAAGGTGTTTTCTGATAAAGGTAATGTGCAGACAAGCAGGATGGTGGTGGCCTGGTGGTAAGACACCGGTCTTGGTCCCGAGTGACCACGCAGTCAAAGAAGGGGAAGGAGAAGGAAGTGCAAATGCAAGTGGAAGTGGAGGGAGAGTCACAGAGCATGATCACTGGGGGGAAATTGGGTAAGTGAGGTGCCATTGATACAATGGAGTCAGGCACTGATCAACTTGGAATGTAGACAACGAACAGGCCAGTGGAGAGCAGGCCAGAGGATAGTCTCTTTCCCGACAAGCCAGTGCATCAAATCGGAATCAGAGTAAATCCCGAGGATGCACACCACATATTATGTCTGCACCTACCATTGACAGCAAGGAAGATCCTGATATGCCACTGGTCAACCCCACTCAACCAAAAGCATCATTCCTTGCGCCGGTAGGATTTGGCCCTGTTCCACCAGAGGATCGGTGCGATCGATGTCGGAAGGGTGACAAAATGTGCTTGATAAAGCCAGGTCGGGCTTGCTTAAACTACAACAAGGTAAAGATGAAGTGCAGTTTGACAGACAGGCTTCGTGCCTGATCTCGGGCCCCATCTGAGGCAGCCATGACCACAACCCGGCGACATTGCTCCCCTTCCAGGGTTCCATCTGAGGCAGCCCCGACCACAACCCGGCAATGTCAGTCCCCTTCCAGGGTTCCATCGGAGATCACTGTCGACAAGAAAGTATGATTATATCTTATCTAATCTAAACTTGGAGATTTCCAGAGATCACAGTTACATGTGATTTGGAGTAGTGTTAACCGGATTACCAGTATATCACATGACCGGTTCCACAGGAAGACCGGAACTATCACATGCAAGGCACGTGTTTAACACATGCTGATGCACGTTGCAAGCATGTTTCCAGATAACTACATATATGGAAACTTGCACCTTCTACATGAAGGAATGTGGTGAAATAGGCAAGAATAATACTTACCTACGCACAGACCAAGTACCACAGGTATATATACCCTGTAGGATCACCCATGTAAAATAACGAACTCAGTGTCTAACACTTAGCTCAATACAGTCCAAACTGTTCTCTTAACTCTTGCTACTCTCTAATAACTCTCAACTACAAGAACCAGCTACTAGCTATCAAAGGTACGCTTGCGTCCCCTCTGTTGCTGTTGCCCCAGTTTTGTTGCTACAATCGCCCCTGATTTCACCCCACAGCCAGCAAAGTGACAATGGTCATCCAGCATCCACCCTACTCCTGGACCATCGAAGGCCAAGGCAGGACAGGTTGAAAGGTCCTCAGGCAAAGGTGAGTATCATCCATGCTTTGTATCCTTGCATTCAAATCACTGAACAGGTTTGAAGTTTATATTCAAACACCTTCATTGTTGCCAAAATCAAAGTCCCGTGATACCAGTGTTGCCTCAACCTGTGCAGCATCTGCCACCGACCCTCCAATGACCCCATCTGCTGTTGCAACATCCAGCATGACTGAGGGTGAGCGGTTGCAGGATGTGGAGGAGGAGGTCTTCCTTCTCAAGAAGGATATTGCGAGGATGAAGGAGGATACCAAGGAGAACATTGTCCTTCTGAAGAGAGATAATGCAAGGATGAGGGTGGAGTTGGAGCAGAACCGGGAGGAGCTGGAGACACTCTGGGCACTTGTGGAAGCCATGTGCGAAGACCAGTTCCCCACTGCTCCTGCACTCCATGACCCTGCAGTACCTTCTCCAGTCAAATGTCCTCCACCTGGTATGCATGGCTCTCTGCCTTCTGAACATTCTCAATGTCCCAACATTTCCCCATCCATCCAGGCATTGTTAGATCTACCTGCAGGTTTGTGCTTTTGTTTTCCAATCTCTCGAATTCATGTTTTGAATGGTGCAGGTGACACTCCAGGTTCCAGTGCTGGTACCAACCACCAGGTATCTGCAATTCCGGCCTGTGTCCCTCTGGAGACCTCAGACATGGATATTTCAACAGCCTCCACCGACAGACCATCACAGGTGGACCTGACACCTGCCACTATTACCATGGGGATTCAGCCATCCCCCATCATTACCGTCAGTCCCCCTGCACCAGAACCTCAAGATGTTGGTACTCCAGCATCAGAGCAACCAGATGTTGCAATGGGTGAAGGAGGCAGGGACTCCTCACATAAGGACTGTTTCATTGCCACAAACTTTGTATTTGTAGTACAGTTAGTATCCTTTGTTTGTGTAAGAATATATTCCTGTGCATGGCTATGATTAAATGTGTAAGCGATCTACTTGTATGCTTAGCACCGGTCAGTCAGGCCAATGGCCCATTTCTTTACTTATAATTATTGTTGTACCATTGCCAATATTATCATGTGATGAATTACTAGTTCATATTTGTCACCCAACATTGGATACTACTGGATGATGAATCCCAGTCAGCACACTACTGGCATAATCATGTTCGGTCAGTGCACACCAAGTATGATCTTCCCATGGTGGTTTGCTTACCATAGTATACTAACAATGTACTCATACCTTTGATTAGCTTGAGTGGGCTTGTCTTATAGCACAGCCGGTATGATTATGACTGGTATGTACACCAGTGTATTCATGACTGGCAAGTGCAATACTAGCATGTCCATCATCTGCCAGTACTCAGTCTGTTGTTACAATATAATTTTGGTATTGTTATTACTTTTCAGTGCTGTCCTTGTGAAAGTATCACTGGGCAGCATTCTGCCAGCATGGTGTTGTTTACCACCAAACAAAACAATACCGGTATCCATATCATCAGCCGGTACCAAACTACTGGTCGGTCGGTATGCTACCAGTATGATAGTGACCAGTTGGTATGCCACTGGTATGACAGTTACCGGTCAGTATGCTACCGGTATGATAGTGATCAGTCAGTATGCCACCAGTATGACAGTTACCAGTCGGTATGCCACTGGTATGACAGTTACCGGTCAATATGCTACTGGTATGATAGTGACCGGTCGGTATGCTACCGGTATGACAGTGACCGGTTGGTATGCCACCGGTATGACAGTGACCGGTTGGTATGCCACCGGTATGCTACCGGTATGACAGTTACCGGTTGGTATGCCACCGGTATGCTACCAGTATGACAGTTACTGGTTGGTATGCTACCGGTATGATAGTGACCGGTCAGTATGCTGCCGATATGACACTGACCAGTCGGTATGCTACCGGTATGACACTGACCAGTTGGTATGGCCAATTAATCATTACTGGCCAGTACACCACCTGAATGCTTATCATTAACTTGTACTACTTGTATAATCATTTCCATTCAGTACAGTACCAGTCTTGTCTTTGCTAATACATACAATCCTGACATGGCTATCATCAGCCTGGACTTGTTTCAATATTTTTTCCTCTCTGGCCTGACCATACACTTATTGTGACACCCACACCCAGGCTGGACTATCCATTATGGTGACACACCTACCCAGCCTGACCATACACTATGGTGATGCTCACACCCAGGCCGGACTGTACAATATGGTGACACCCCTACCCTGGCCCGACCATATGCTATAGTGATGCCCACACCCAGGCCGGACTGTACAATCTCAGATCTTCTCCATTGTTGTCCCATCAAATTCTTGATGGTATGCAGCCCCCCATCAAACTTCTTAGGCTGTGCATCAATGACTCCTTCTGCTGTGCAGTGACTCATCCCTTGCTTACTGATGCTCTCTTGTCATCAGTATTACTCTATCCCTTTCGCATTTTTGGTATAT
>Ga0307518_10003932_pt1 | contig 10678 bp, 8 predicted proteins | sample 25_EM_MG_FD_203889 | JGI IMG/M metagenome (GOLD analysis project Ga0307518, IMG submission 203889) | Populus trichocarpa ectomycorrhiza microbial communities from riparian zone in the Pacific Northwest, United States - 25_EM | ecosystem: Host-associated > Plants > Roots > Unclassified | place... | reverse complement strand
AAAGCCACTTTCGCAACGTTGGAGGTTGGGAAAGTGGCTTTCGCAACGTCGGCGGACGCCGACTGAGCCGCGAGCGAACCACCAACCGCACGACGGGCCGGGGTGGGCCAGAATCGACCTCGTGCAGTTCGCCATCCTCGGGCCGGTCGAAGCCCGCCGCCCCGACGGGGCACTCGTCGCGCTCGGCGGGCCGCAGCTGCGGGGTCTGCTCGCGCTCCTCGCGCTCGACGCCGGGCGTATCGTCAGCGCCGACCGGCTGGTCGACGGCCTGCACGGCGACCATCCGCCCGAGGGCGCCGCCGAAGCCCTGCAGTCGCAGGTCTCCCGGCTCCGGCGGCGGCTGAAGGACGGCGGCGCGCCCGACGGGCTCGTCGAGTTCACCCCCGCCGGATACCGGCTGGCCGTGGATCCGCAGGACGTCGACCTCCACCGTTTCGAACGCCTCACCACCCAGGCGCGGGAGACCGCCGAGCCGGACACGAAGCTCGCACTCTTCACCGAAGCCTTGGCGCTGTGGCGAGGTCCCGCCCTCGACGGGCTCGCCGACCCACCGCGCGCGGCCCGGCTCGCCGAGTTGCGGCTGGCCGCGATCGAGGACCGCGTCGAGGCCGGGCTTTCCTTGGCACAGCACGAAAAGCTCGTCGCCGAACTCCGCGAGCTCGCGCGGGAGCATCCGCTGCGGGAACGGCTCACCGCCCAGCTCGTCCGCGCCCTGCACGGCAGCGGCCGGTCCGCCGAAGCGCTCGCCGTGTTCGCCGAAGCCCGCGACCGCCTCGCCGACGAACTGGGCGCCGATCCGTCGGCGGAACTGGCCGACGCGCACGCCGCCGTCTTGCGGGGGTCGCCGGCCCGCCGGGTTCCCCTGCCGCTCACGGGATTCGTCGGCCGCGACGAACTCGACCGGCTCGTCGCCGCCCTCGGGACGACGCGGCTCGTCACGCTCACGGGGCCCGGCGGAGCGGGCAAGACACGGCTCGCCGTCGAAGCGACTTCCCGGCAGGACGGCGAAGTCTGCTTCGTCGAGCTCGCCACGGCGACCGAGGTCGCGCCCGCCGTCCTCGCCGCGCTGGGCCTGCGCGAACAAGGCGTCCTGACGCCGGGAGCGGTTTCGGATCCCGCCGACCGCCTGGTCGCCGGGCTCGCCGACCGGTCGCCGCTGCTCGTCCTCGACAACTGTGAACACGTCGTCGCCGAAGCCGCGCGGCTGGTGCGGCGGCTGCTGTCGGAGTGCCCGGGCCTGCGGGTGCTCGTCACCAGCCGCGAAGCGCTGGGCTTGACCGGCGAGACGCTGGTGCCGGTCGGTCCCCTCCCCGCGAGCGCCGCCGCCCGGTTGTTCGTCGAGCGGGCCGCAGCGGTCGCTCCCGATCAAACGCCCGACCCGGCCGCCGTGGCCCGTATCTGCGCCGAGCTCGACGGGCTGCCGTTGGCGATCGAGCTCGCCGCCGCGCGGTTGCGGACCCTGTCCGCCGACGACGTCGCCGCCCGGCTCGGCGACCGGTTCGGGCTGCTGTCCCGCGGCGAGCGGACCGCCGAACCGCGGCACCGGACCCTGCGCGGCGTCGTCGAGTGGAGCTGGGATCTCCTCGACCCGCGAGAACAGCGGCTGGCAGGCCGGTTCGCGGTGTTCGCCGGTGGCGCGAGCCTCGAAGCCGTCGAACGCGTCTGCGCCGTGCCCGACGCGGAAGACGTGCTGGCTGGACTGGTCGAGAAATCCTTCGTCGAGTTCGACGGCGGCCGGTACCGGATGCTGGAGACCATTCGCGCGTTCTGCGCCGAGCACGGCGAAGACCGGCGCGCCGCGCACGCCGAGTACTTCCTCGGCCTCGCCCGCGCGTCCGAACCGAAACTGCGCGGCGCGGACCAGCTGGCGGCGCTGGAAGAGCTGAGCGCCGAGCACGCCGAGCTGCACGCCGCCCTGCGCTGGAGCGTCACCGCCGCCCCCGATCTCGCCCTGCGGCTCATCGCGGCCCTGTCCTGGTACTGGTGGCTGCGTGGCCTGCGCAGTGAAGCGACGCCGTTCGCGGACGCCGCGCTCGCCGCCATCGGCCCCGAACCGCCGCCGGGTCTGGACGAGGAATACGTCCTCGGCCTCGTCCACGCGTCGGCCACCGACGCCGGGATCGAACCGATCCTGCGGCGGCTCGACGGCCCGCTGCGGTACCCGTACCTGTTCCTGCTGTGGGCGTTTTCCCCGCACCCCAAGGCAAAAGAGGGCGAACGGCTCGCCGCGCTCCTCGGCGACGACCGATGGTCGCGGGCGTTCGCGCGGGTCAGCGACGGCCTCGGCGCGCAGTACAACGGCCGGATCGCCGAGGCGGAGACGCACTTCTCCGCGTCACTGGCCGGGTTCCGCGAGCTGGGTGACCGCTGGGGCGCGGCGAGCACGCTGGAGAAGCTCGCCGAGTTCGCGGACTGGCGCGGCGACCACGTCCGGTTCCTCGAGCTGATGGACGAATCCGTGCGCCTGGCCGCGGAGCTCGGTTCCTTCGAAGACGCCGCCGATCTGCTCTGCCGCCGCGCCGACGGCGTCCTGCGCGCGGGTGACGTGGAGGCAGCGAAGGCCGACTACGAAGCGGCCGTCGACCAAGCGCGGGGCAACCCGCTCACGCTCGCGCGAGCCAGAGGCGGACTGGGCGAGGTGGCGCGCCGCGCCGGTGACCTGGAGACGGCCCAGCGCTGGTATTCCGCCGCGATCGGCCTGGCCGTCGGCCCGGTGACCGGCGGCGAGACGCGGATCCGGCTCCACACCGGCTTCGGCTGGACGATGGCCGCCGTCGGCGACCTCGAGACGGCGACCGAACTGCACCAGGAGGCGCTCGCGACCGCGCTGGAGTACGCGAACCTGCCCGGCGCGGCCCAGGCGATCGAGGGGCTGGCCGGGATCCTCGCCGCGCGTGCCGAGGACGAGCGGGCGGCGTTCCTGCTCGGCGTGGCGGTCGGGCTGCGCGGCGCGCCCGTCGCCGGGGACGCCGATGTCGACGCGGTGGTGGGCCGCGTCCAGGCCCGCATCGGCGCCGATGCCTACGCCGACGCCTTCGCCCGCGGTCGGGAAATGCCTCCTGACCAGGCGATCCACGAGCTCGGTCAGCGGCGGTTCGCGCTCGGTTCGTGACCGGTCAGCGGCCACGTCCACGCTGCCGGACATGACGAAGAACATCCTGATCTCCGGCGCCGGCGTCGCCGGGCCCGCCCTCGCCTGGTGGCTGCACCGCCACGGTTTCAGCGCCACCGTAGTCGAACGGGCCCCGAGCCCGCGCGAAGGCGGCTACAAGGTCGACATCCGCGGCGTCGCCGTCGACGTCGTCCGCCGGATGGGCCTGCTCGACGAGGTGCACGCGGAGAGCACCGACATGCGAGGCGCCGCGTTCGTGAACAAACGAGGCAAGCAGGTCGCCACGCTCGACGCCGACACCTTCGGTTTCCGCCACGGCGACGACACCGAAATCCTCCGCGGCGACCTGGCGAAGGTCCTCCACGACGCCACCCGGAAGAACACCGAGTACGTCTTCGGCGACTGGATCACCGGCCTGGCCCAGCGTTCCGACGGTGTCGACGTGACGTTCGCCCACGGAGCCCCGCGCCGGTTCGACCTGGTCGTCGGCGCCGACGGGCTGCACTCCGGCGTCCGCGCGCTCGCCTTCGGGCCGGAGGAGGACTTCCTGCACCGGTTCGACGCCTACATCTCGATCTCCACCGTGCCCAACACCTTCGAACTCGACCGCTGGGAACTGCTGCACTCGGCGGCGCCCGGCAAGATGGTCAACGTCTACAGCACCGCGCGTGCCGACGACGCCAAGGCCGCGTTCTGGTTCAGCGCCCCGCCGCTGGCTTACGACCGGCGGGACGTCGAGAGCCAGAAGAAGCTCGTCGCCCGCCAGTTCGCCGAGCTGGGCTGGGAGATCCCGGCGTTGCTCGACGCCATGCGCGACGCGGGCGATTTCTACTTCGACCCGGTGTGCCAGATCCGCATGGACCGGTTCTCGGCCGGGCGCGTCACCCTCCTCGGCGACGCGGGCTATTGCCCGTCGCCTGCCTCGGGGCAGGGCACGAGCCTGGCCCTCGTCGGCGCGTACGTCCTGGCGGGCGAGCTGGCGGCTTCGGACGACTTCACGACGGCGTTTTCCCGCTACGAAACGGAAATGCGTCCGTATGTCGAGAAGAACCAGGCTCTGGCGAAGATGGCGCTACGCGGGATCATCCCGCAGTCGCGGGCGTTCGCGTGGTTCAACACCCGGATGATCAAACTGATGCCCTACCTCCCCGGCCGCAACCGTGTCCTGGAGCAGATGGCCCGCCCGATCCGGGAAGCGGCGAACGCCTTGGTGCTGAAGGATTACGGCTCCCGCTAGACCTGCGACTCGGCGAGCAGTTTCAGCGCGAGCGCCTTGAGTTCCGGGCTCGCCTTCGCGGCGTCGCCCGAGTCGAACGGCGGTCGCGGATCGTATTCGACGGCGAGCTGGATACCGCGGGCGATCTCTTCACCGGCCAGAAGGGACGCGAGATGTAGGGCGAGGTCGATCCCGGCGGACACCCCCGCCGCCGTGACGACCTTGCCGACCTGGACGTAGCGCTCGGGCACGTAGCGCACGCCGAAGGTCTTCTCCAGATAATCCGCCGAGGCCCAGTACGTGGTGGCCCGCTCGCGGAGCAGCCCGGCCGCGCCGAGGATCAAGGATCCCGTGCACACCGACGTCGTCCACGTCGTGTGCCGATGGATACGGCGGATCCAGTCGAGCAGGACCGGGTTCTCCATGGCGGCGACCGTGCCCCGGTTGCCCGCGCCCGGAACCAGCAAAACGTCCAGCCGGTGCACTTCGGCCACCGAACGTTCCGCCAGCACCGCGACGTCACGGGTGTCCGTGCGCACCGGGCCACGTTCCTGGGCGATCATCGTCACCGTGGCGCCGGGCAGCCGGGACAACACCTCGGCCGGACCCGTCGGATCCAGCAGGCTGAACCCGTCGTAGAGCAGGATGCCGATCTTCGGCCCTTTGGTCTCCGCCTGAGCCGTGCCGGTGCCGAGGCCGAACGCGGCGGCCGCCGCGACTCCGGCCAATACTGTCCTGCGGGTGGTCTTCGCACTGTCCATGCCGCGATTCTGGGGAGCTCAGGCGCCGATCGGGCGGGGCATGTCCGTCATCCTGCGAAGTGTGTCCCCGGTGATCCCGTAGTACTGGCGGAAAGCCGTCCGCAGGGTCTCCGCCGACGCGAATCCGCATCGCCGCGCGACCGCGGCCAGCGGCAACGCGGTGGACCGCACCAGCTGGGCGGCGGCTTCGGTCCGCGCCGTCCGCACGGTGCGGGCCGGGGTGCTGCCCAGCTGTGCGGTGAACAGCCGCGTGAGGTGCCGCGTGGTGACCCCGGCGCGGGCCGCCAGCGCCGACGGGCTCAGGTCTTCGGCGAGATGCGCGGCGATGTACCCCAAGAGGTCGCGCACGACCCGGTTGCCCGGCGGCGGGACGGCCAGGAACGTGCTGATCTGGGCCTGGTCGCCCGGGCGGTGCAGGTAGGTGACCAGCTCCCGGGCGACCTCGCGGGCCAGCGTCGGACCGCAGTCGTCCTCGATCAGCGCGAGCGTGAGGTCCAGCGCGCTGATGACCCCGGCCGACGTGAACACGTTGCCGTCGCGGATGTAGAGCGGGGCCGGATCCACCGTCACCGCCGGGAAAGTGGCGGCGAGCAGCTCGCCGTATCCCCAATGCGTCGTGACCCGCCGGTCGTCGAGCAACCCGGCGGCCGCGAGCACGAACGCCCCCGTGCACACCGAGGCGATCCGCCTGCTCCGTCCCGCCAGCCGCCGCACCTGCGTCAGCAGACGCTCGTCCGCCGCGGCCGCCCCCGTTCCCGCGCCACCGACGACGATCACCGTGTCCATCCGCCCGGACACCTCGGTGAGCCGCCGCGCACCCGCGAGCATGATCCCCGACGAACTCCGCGTCGTCCTCCCGTCAACCGTGGCCAGCTCGACGACATACCGTGGCGCGGCGCCGTGCGAGTTCGCGATCTCCAGCGCCCCGCTGGGACAGGCCACATCGAGGATCTGTGCGTCGTCGAACGCGACGATCACCACCCGGCGCACGGGTTCCTTTTCAAGCCCCACACGGAGAATCTACCGCCGCACCGCTTACCTCGGACGTAATCGACAGGGTTGTCCGTCTCGATGATCCTTTGGCCATGAAGCAGTTCATGGAGGCCTACCGCGCCTGGGGAAGAAACGCCCAGGATGTCGACGCGTACATGAACCTGTTCGTCCAAGACGGGACGGCGCGTTTGTGGGACAGCGGGCTCGAGACGCCGAGGGACTGGGCGGGCATCAGGAGCCAGATCGAGGGCGTGCTGAAGCTGGCCCCGGACTACGTGTTCGTTCCGGAGACCGTCACTTCCGACCCCGACGGAAGGGTCGTGTTCATCGAGGCGCTGAACACCGGCACCGTCAAGGGGAAACCGGTCTCCTTCAAGACGATGCACCGGCTCGTCCTCGGCGATCCGGCCGCGGGCAAGGATCCCGCCCGTGTGCAGGACGGCAGGCGGTTCTGGGACCAGGTCGGCATGTTCCGTCCGGTCGAGGATCCGGCGAACCCGCTGCGGAACCTCTTCGAGGGGATCACCTCGTCGGCGACCGACCCGGCCCCGGCGATCCCCTCGCCGCCGCGGGTGCGGCAACTGGCGTGGAACCGGGAAGCGGCGGGGATCCTGGTCGCCGGAGTGGACGGCAAGGCGACCCTGCTGGGTCCCGGCCTGACCGAGCCGATCTCCGGCCGCCGGGCCATGACCGAATACCTGGACCGGTTGTTCGGCGCGCTTCGTGACGTCGCACTCGAGCCGCGGGCCACCGTGTCCGCGGACGGCACCGAATACCGGGAGTGGGTCGGCACCGCCGTGGCACTGGGCGGCGCCGACCCACGCAGGATCTCCTTCAGCCTGGTCGAGCGGACGGTACGGACCGCGACCGGCACGGCCTGGTCGTTGCATTTCGACACCCTGGACCTGATCGCCTCGGTCCAGACGGTGAAGGAACTGCGGGCCCGGATCTTCGGCTAGCCGCAGCCGGCGCGGTTCACGCAGAAGGACTTCGCCGCGTCGGCTCGACGGCGTGGTGCAGGTGCCCGACCTTGCCGGGTCATGTAACAGCCTCCGACGCCGCGACGACCTGCATGCAAGGTTCCCCACGAAAGGGGGCGGCGATGCGGCGACAGCGCGCAATTTCTGTTGCGATCGCCCTGGCGATCGCTTGGACCACGACGGGTTGCGACGACGAAACCGGGCAGGGCGGCGGTGGAACATCGGCGCCGGACACCACGGCGACGCCGACCGTGACAGCCACCGCCGCCCTTGGCTGCCCCGATGCCTCGACCGGCAAACGAGTCCCGTTGTCGATGATCGACGGGCCGCCGCGAGACTTGTCCCAGCTGGTCATGTGCACCGACGAACTCGGTACGACGGTCTTCGTCAGCAACAACACCAAGGTCGTCTGGCTGGTTCGGGCAGCCCCGGGAGCCGTGGTCGATCGCCACGGCGAAGTACCGACGGACGTGCAACTCTTTCGCTTCTGGAGAGAGAAAAGGCAGCTGGCCGGAACGCCGCTCGAACCCGGCACCGCGTTGACCGTTTCCTCGTCTCCGGCGCGGGTGACGCTCCAGATCGACGCCGTACTTCAACACCAGTGGGCGACGTTCGACATGCTGGGGAAAACGTTCTCCGCCGCCGGTGAACACCTTCCCGATCTGGTCAGGAACGAAAAGTACAAGAACGCCGTGAAGAGTTGTCTCGAAGCCAGCACACGAATCGTCGATTACGGTGCGGCGGCGCGGTACGACACCGAGAAGTGGATCGATTCCCTTGGCTTGCTCACCGGCGGCGCCCTTTGTGCCTCCGACCTCAAGATCGCGGAGGACGAGCGGCAGTTCAAGGCCTGGCGCGAAGGACGACGGCCGTTGCCGGAGCTGAAGCCGTCGACCTTCGCGCAGAAGGCGAGATCGGTTTCGTCGGAATTCGACGATGTCCTCAAAGCGGTCGGCCAGATCCTCGCCAAGAGCTGAGTCGGTCGCGAACACGTCTGCCAGCGCTTTTGCGGTCTCCCGCAAAAGCGTCGCGCTCCCCGGTCCGGAGCAGGAAGGCTTCTCCTCGGCAAGCACTACTCGGGGAGCGCCCAGGCCTCCGCCGAGCGGAACGAAAGGCAAGACATGATCATGAAGCACGGTATCGCCCTCGCGGGCATCGCCGCCGCACTCACCCTGTCCCTCGGCGGCCCGGCAAGCGCATCGACTCCGGCGGCCGGTACAGCCGCGGCGTGCAACGTTCAGCACGGGCAGTGGTACACAGAGAACAACTGGCGCAAGGTCGACGTCTACAACGAATGCACCACCGGAAAGTACGTCTGCGTCGACATCCCCAACTGGCCGGACTGGGGCCCCAGCTTGGTGGCCGGGCGGACGAGCAAGACACTTGTCTACGGCTGGGCCTTCAGCGTCCCCACGGGACGTAGCCTCTACTACGCCAAGAACTCCAGCGACTGCTGAGAAGCGTGTCGTTCACCCACAGCACGTGAAGGCGGCCGGACCATCGGATTTTTCCCGCAGAGGAAGGGATATCTCCGTGAGTCCGGTCGTCAGTACCTCGCGCCGTCGAACAGTTCCGCGATCTCCGCCATCTCCTTCAGCGGATCGACCACCGGCTGGACGACGATCTCGTCGACACCGGCTTCGGCCAGCGCGGCGATACGGGAGCGGAGGTCGCCCGGGGTTCCGACCAGGGTCAGGGTGTCCATCAGCGACGGCGTGATCAGTTCCCGGTCCGCCGGTGCGATGCGTTCCAGATAGCCGGGGTAGAGCTTGGTGTACCGGTCCTGCGCGGCAGCCGTGGTGCCACGCCGGTCGAGCAGGCGGCGCACGGCGTCGCGTTCCTCGGCGCCGAGCCCGCCGACGGCCGAAGGGGTGTCGGCGGCGAACGCCAGCAACGACAACACGACGTGGCCCACCGCGTCCCGGGCCACATCGCCGTAGGGATCGGCGCCATCGTCGAGAACGTGCAGCGCCGTCATCAGATACGAATCGCGGGGCGTGTCCCCGCGAGCCGCGTGCAATGCCTGCCACGCCGCGGGATCGAGAAGACCGAACGAGACGAGACCGGCATCGCGGCGGCCGGCGACCGCGGCGGCTTTCGGTCCCAGCGCGGCCACCACGAACTCGATCGGGTCGGCGGTGTTCACCGCCTGCCCGGCATGCAGGAACCGGACGTCGCGCGCCCTGTCCCCCTCGCGGTACTCGACCGGATAGCCGGCGCAAAGCCCTTGCAGCGCGACGGTGAACGCCTCCAGTTCGGCCGTCGTGGTCGGCGGCATGCCGAGGGTGCGCCGCGCGGTGTTCCCCGTGCCGACACCGCAGACGATCCGGCCCGGCGCCAGCGCGTTGAGACTGGCGAACCCGCTCGCCGCGGCGGGCGCCGACCGCAACGCCGGTGACGTCACCCCGATACCGAGCTTGATGCGGCTGGTCGCCCCCGCACACGAGCTCAGCGCCACGAACGGATCACCGTGGACCATCGGCGTGTCGTACACCCAGAAGCTGCTGAACCCGAGCTCCTCGGCCCGCACGGCCAGCTCCGCCACACCAGGATGGGCCGCGACCACGATGCCGGTGCGCACAGGACTCCCCCTTCCACCCGTGAATACGAGCTTGCCAGAGATCGTGACCGGATCGGCTACTTTGGCCTCATGCCATCACCTGATCGCCTGGCCGCGTTCGCGCTCGCGTCGTTCGTCCTGATCCTCATCCCGGGCCCCGCCGTGCTGTTCGCGATCAGCCGTGCCCTGGCGTACGGCAGGCGGACCGCGCTGATGACCGTGATCGGCGGGGCGATCGGCAGCTTCGTCGCCGCCACGGCCGTCGCCATCGGGGTGGGCGCCATCATCCAGACCTCCGCCGTGATCTACACCGTGATCAAGTTCGCCGGTGCCGCGTACCTGATCTACCTCGGTATCCAGGCGATCCGGCACCGCCGCACCCTGCGGGAGGCCTTCGAGGCGCAAGCGGCCCCGATCAGCGGTGGACGCACGCTGCTGCAGGGATTCATCGTCGGCGTCACCAACCCGAAGAGCGTGGTGTTCTTCGCGGCGATCCTGCCCCAGTTCGTCGACCCCTCCGCCGGACAGGCCGGCCTTCAGATGGTGATCCTCGGTGCCGTGTTCTCCGCGATCGCCCTGGCGATGGATTCCGTCTGGGGTATGGCGGCGGGAGCGGTCCGGTCCTGGTTCGCCCGTTCGGCGCGGCGCCTGGACCTGGTCGGCGGAGCGGCCGGGCTCACGATGGTCGGGCTCGGCGTCGGCTTGGCCGTCAGCGGCCGAAAAGAATAAGCAAGCCTTGACCTCCAGCTGACTGGAGATTCCATGCTGGACTCATGACGATCTGGATCTGTGGCACCTGCGGCGTCGAGCATCCCGACACCGCCGCGCCTCCGGCCGGGATCTGCCGGATCTGCGCGGACGAACGCCAGTACGTCCGCGCCTCCGGCCAATCCTGGACCACCGCGGAAGAGCTCGCCGCGGATCCGCACAAGCTGGTCCACGAGCAGCCGGAGCCGGGCATCCACCGCCTGCACCGCGAGCCGGAGTTCTCGATCGGCCAATGGACCTATCTCGTCCAGACCGATCAGGGCAACCTGCTGTGGGACCCGCCGAACG
>Ga0307518_10003931_pt1 | contig 10678 bp, 9 predicted proteins | sample 25_EM_MG_FD_203889 | JGI IMG/M metagenome (GOLD analysis project Ga0307518, IMG submission 203889) | Populus trichocarpa ectomycorrhiza microbial communities from riparian zone in the Pacific Northwest, United States - 25_EM | ecosystem: Host-associated > Plants > Roots > Unclassified | place... | reverse complement strand
TGTGCATATTCTATCCCAATTCATGCAATGCCCACGGGAGGCACACTGGGAAGCTGCTCTGTGGGTGGTCCGGTATCTTAAGGGTAATCCGGGTCAAGGAGTATTTCTTAGTAGTGAAAGTGATCTGCGGCTACACGGGTGGTGTGATGCCGATTGGGCCGGTTGTCCCCTTACTCGACGATCACTTACTGGCTGGATAGTTTTTCTTGGTAATTCACCGGTATCTTGGAAAACCAAGAAACAACACATTGTCTCCCGCTCCTCCGCCGAAGCAGAATACCGATCTATGGCCATGACGACGTGTGAGTTGACTTGGCTTAAAGCTTTACTGGAAAGTCTTGGCGTGTCTCATCCGGCTCCTATGTCCCTTCATTGTGATAGTCAATCGGCCCTTCATATGTCGCAATTGGCAGAACTTTTAAATGCCTTACAAGCTCAAGAGCAAAGAAGACTTATGAGGCAAGACTATGTTACATAAAGTGATTTACAAGCCAAGTATCCTGATTCTGATAAGAAGAAGTTCTTCAGAAAAAACCAGGCTTCAAGCAGCAGCAAAACTACTGCCAATCAATTTTTGAGCAAAGGAAAATTTCTTAAGAGAAATTTTCCACCATGTCAACACTGTAACAAGATAGGTCATCCACCTTACAAGTGCTGGAAGAGACCTGATGCAAGGTGTAGCAAATGTAACCAAATGGGACATGAAGCAATTATCTGCAGGACAAAACCTCAAAAACAAGAAGAAGATGCACAAGTCGCCAGTCAAGATGATGAAGATTAGATGTTTGTAGCCACGTGTTTTTCCTTCAGAACTTTGCAATCTACTGAAGTTGCTAAAGTCAGAATTGGCAATGGTGACTGTATAGCAGCTAAAGGAAAAGGGACAGTTGCCATCACAACAAACTCAGGTACAAAAACAATTTTTGATGTTCTCTATGTACCTGATATAGATCAGAATTTGTTAAGTGTTGGGCAATTAATAGAGAAAGGTATGAAAGTGATTTTTGAAAATCAATCTTGTTATATCTTTGATGCTGCTAGACAAAAAATATTGCAAGCCAGGATGAGAGATAAAAGTTTTTCATTTCTACCATTTGAGGAGGAGCACACAGCTTTTTCAACAAAGCTAAATGACATAGAAGTATGGCATAAGAGGCTGGGACACCATCATCAACAACGAATGCTCAATATAAAGAAGCATGATGCTGTAAAAGGTATGCCTCCATTCACTAATCCCTTACCAAATTGTAATGCTTGTCAGTTTGGTAAGCAAAACAGGAAACCATTTCCAAAATCAACGTGGAGGTCTACACAGAAACTTCAATTAATTCATACTGATGTTGTCGGTCCTCTAAGCACTCCTTCACTAAAAGGTAGTCGATATTACATTCTCTTTATTAATGATTTCACTAGAATGTATTGGATTTTCTTTATGAAATTCAAGTCAGAAGTTGCTGGGATTTTTTGGAGATTTAAGAAGAATGTGGAGAATCAAAGCAGCTGCAGAATTCAAGCCATTCGTTCAGACAATGGTAAAAAAATATACTTCATCAGAATTCAATCTTTACTGTGAAGATGTTGGCATTGAACATCAACTCATCGCTCTTTACACTCCAGAACAGAATGGAGTTAGTGAGAGGAGAAACAAATATATAATGGAGATGGTTAGATGCAAGCTATATGAAAAGAATTTGCCAAAGATGTTTTGGGTAGAAGCAGCTAACATAGTTGTTTTTCTTCAAAACTGATTTCCAATAAAATTGTTGGAAGAAAAGACACCTTTTGAAGTTTGGTTTAATTACAAACCTTCACTAAGCTTTCATAAAATCTTTGGCAGCATATGTTTTGTTCATGTTCCACATATCAAGAAGGACAAGCTTGACAAGAAGGCTATGTCAGGTATCTTTGTTGGCTATAGTACTATTTCTAAAGCCTACAAAGTATATCATCCTCAGACTCAGAAGATGGCCATTACCAGGGATGTTCATTTCCATAAAGAAGAACAATGGGACTGGGGAGACTCACAAAGAAATGAGCTACTTGTAGATCAAATCAAACCTCAATTGCAAGATGAATCATTTGATGATTCACCAATTAGAAGCACCCGATCTCTTGAGGACATTTATCAAAGGAGTAATATAGCAGTCTGCGAACCAGAAGGCTATGAAGAAGCTCAATAGAACCCAGAATGGTAAAAAGCAATACAAGAGGAGATATTCATGATTGAAAAGAACTGCACATGGGAACTAGTTGACAGACCATCAGACAAAAACATCATTGGTGTGAAGTGGATATTCAGGACCAAACTGAATGCAGATATCACCATTAACAAACATAAAACTAGGCTGATTGTTAAGGGGTATGCTCAGATTTATGGTGTTGATTATTCAGATACATTTGCACCTGTAGCAAGGATGGACACCATCAAATTTTTGTTTGTTGTTGCTGTATACAAGAACTGGAAAGTATTCCTGTTAGATGTTAATTCGGACCAAACTGAATGCAAACAACATCATTAACAAACATAAATCTAGGCTGGTTGTTAAGGGGTATGCTCAAATTTATGGTGTTGATTATTCAAATACATTTGCACCTGTAGCAAGGATGGATACCATCAGATTTTTGTTTGCTGTTGCTGCACACAAGAACTAGAAAGTATTCCAGTTAGATGTTAAATTAGCTTTCTTAAATGGCATTCTGCAAGAAAAAATTTATGCTGAACAAGCAGCTGGGTTTGTGATTCAAGGAAAAGAAGACAAAGTTTATCTGCTAAAGAAGGCTTTCTATGGGTTGAAGCAAGCACCTAGAGCCTGGTATGGCAGAATGGATGACTATTTGACAAGTTCTGGCTTTCAGAAAAGCTTATCTGAAGCAACTCTCTATGTAAAGAAGATTCACAATGATGTTCTTATAATATCACTCTATGTTAATGATCTTTTAGTGATGAGAAGCAATACACAGCAGGTTGAAGAATTCAAGTAGAATATGATGCAAGTTTTTTAAATGACCGATCTTGGTCTCATGAGTTTTTTTCTGGGAATGGAAATCAAGCAAACCGAAGAAGAAATATTCATCTATCAGAAGAAATATTCAAAGGAAATCTTGAAGAAATTTTATAAAGAGAATTGCAAACCAACAGCCACTTCAATGAATCAAAAAAACAAATTCAACAAAGGAGATGGAACTGCCAGAGTTGATGAAGAGAAATTCAGAAGCTTGATTGGTTGTTTGTTGTATTTAATAGCAATCAGACCTGATATACTTCATGCAACAAGTCTTCTATCTCGTTTTATGCATTGTTCAAGTGAAATACATATGAGAACAATCAAAAGAATTCTGAGATACATCAAAAGGACATGCAGTTTTGGTGTTAAATTTTTGAAGTGTCAAGAGTTAAGATTGCATGGTTTCTCTGATAGTGATTGGGGTGGATTCATTGATGACATGAAAAGCACTTCTGGATTCTGTTTCAATCTGGGATCAACAATATTTTCATGGTCATCCAAGAAGCAAGATATTGTAGCACAATCTACTACAGAGGCAAAGTTCATTGCAGCGATAACAGCAGTAAATCAAGCATTATGGCTTTAGAAGATATTACGTGATTTGCACATGGAAAAAGAAGAAGAAACAGAAATCTCAGTTGTCAATCAAGTAGTTATAACAATCTCTCACAATCCAGTGTTTCATGGAAAAACCAAACACTTTAACATCAAACTTTTTTTTTTTGCTTGAGGTGCAAAGAAATGGTGATGTTAAGTTGATTTAGTGCATGTCTGGAGATCAATTAGCATATTTGTTTACTAAACCACTTCCAGTAAGCAGATTTGAGTTTCTAAGACAAATGATAGGAGTCTGCAACTCTTAAAACAATGAGAAGTGTTGAAGTTTGCTTCAAGGCTGCTGACAAAAGACTTTGTTTATTTCTGTTTCATTATTTTCTGCAATAATAAAGAGTTGTCCTAGTCTCTAGGAGATTGTTAGTCTGTTAGTTTGTTCATGATATGTTGCTATTAGTTAGCATTTTGGTTTGTTTTCATTCTATGTATATGTAAAAATTGCATTCCTTTCATTATTAATAAAACAGTAGCAATAAGTTGCTGGTTTAATTCACTTCAACGTTCTCTTTATTTAAACACTAAAACACTTAAAACACTTTCAAACCCGCAAGAAGAGGGAAAAACTGGAGAAGAAAGCTTCACGGTGCAAGTTTGTCAAGGCAAGAACTAGATAAGTCGTGCAATTGAAATTAGTTAAACCTGACATAGACGATGTTAGTTCTTTTTAAAATGGAGGTTGTTTGCTGATTTTAGACAATTATGAGTAGATGGGCAACCTGGTGTAAGTTGAGGATATTCGTGATTATCCGAGGATGAACTTGTTTGTCTTTGCATTTTGGAGAAAGGGAAATGTCTCTGTTTGGTCTGTTTTTGACTGGTGTATAATTGTTGCTATTGCTGTTACTCTGAGTACAATAAGCTAGTGGGACTGCAGCTTCATGCACAAAGAAGAAAGCAAGCTTTCAATGAACCTTGGGGCAAGCCTCAGACATCATGTGACCTGACATTAGACCAAATCATCTTTTGTTTTGCAAGCTATTTGGTCTTAAACAGACAGTGCGCACTCTCTTCAGGGTTGGCAACTTGGTGAGTATAGGACTAGGACAAGCACGATACTGGCACCGCAAACCTTGTTCCAAACAAAAATTTACCCTGCATAATAATACTGGATTCTGATTTTATGGTGAAGAAATCTCAAGCCACCCGATCATCTTTGGGATGTAGGGCGCTTAAGATTTTTTGGTTTACATGGAATTTTGTTGGTTGCTAATTTAGAAGGATCATTATGGACTTTCTAAATAATTTCAGACATTGACATTCTGAATCAATAATCCATGTGCTTAATCCAGAAGCTTAACCTTGTAAAATTGTTGAACCCTTATTACAATTATTGTGAGATTTTCATTTGTTGCCAGAAATTGGATAAATAGCCATGAAAATCACCTCTTCTTTATCGGAAAAAAATGCAAAACATGTATATAATGTTATGTAACTAGACTAATAGAATGGACCAATTTGTATAATAAGCAAAGAATGGGAGTGAGTCTATGCATAAGTTGAGTCGAGCAATTCCTTGTTGAAACTATTAGTTGTTAGTGTTGATCAATTATGTAGGATTTTCTTCTGTTAGTTGTTTAATGGTTTGAATAATTAATGTTCTTTAGGGGTAATTTGTTTGTTTTTTAGTCATTTATCACGTTAATAGGCATGTAAAACGTGCACTATACTTTACTCAATGAAGCATATAAAGAGGACATTGATGATGCAAGGTTGAAGGATATAAAGGCGAAGAATTTTCTCTTCAAAGTATTAGATCAATTGATCCTGGAAACCATCTTGAACAAGGATACGACCAAAAGTGTTCGGAATTCTCTTAAGAGAAAGTATCAGGGAACAACACAAGGGCAACAAGCACAATGACAAGTTCTCCAAAAAAGAGATTGAGATGTTGAATATAAAAATAGGAGATTCTATGAATGAGTACTTTACTCATACTCTTGACAAGAATGGGGTTTGGAAGGGTAAGTGAATTGGGGTTTGTTGTGAGTTTTTGACAAGAATGATGTCAAACTAGGGCCCGCGGTAAGAGATATCTATTTCTGTTTTAGAGATGTTTTCGAAGATATGTATGGAGATAACCTTTACAATTATGTACATGGCGAGATGTTGGTTCCATATCCAAGCATCTACTGAATACCATCCTTGGATGAGGCAATGCTCATGCACAAGTTACTCTTTCATGTTTCTTTCTAGATGCCAGTATTTGGAGCCTGCAAATCTTTTGGATTCACTAGAGGTTTTTTATCACGAGGTTCAGAGGCATCTTTTCTTATCCTGTTTTGGTTGGCCATCTTTATAGGCATGAAAAACGTTTTATATTCTCTATATGACCTTTGTCTGCGATCTTCTGTTGATTAGGAAGGTGCTGAGGATGGAAAAACCCCGCAAGAGGAGGGAAAAACTGGAGAACTTGTTTGTCTTTGCATTTTGAGTAGATGGGCAACCTAGTGTAAGTTGAGGGTATTCGTGATTATCCGAGGATGAACTTGTTTGTCTTTGCATTTTGGAGAAAGGGAAATGTCTCTGTTTGGTCTGTTTTTGACTGGTGTATAATTGTTGCTATTTCTGTTACTCTGAGTACAATAAGCTAGTGGGACTGCAGCTTCATGCACAAAGAAGAAAGCAAGCTTTCAATGACCCTCGGGGCAAGCCTCAGACATCATGTGCCCTGACATTAAACCAAATCATCTTTTGTTTGCAAGCTATTTGGTCTTAAACAGACAATGCGCGCTCTCTTCAGGGTTGGCAACTTGGTGAGTATAGGAGGAGGACAAGCACGATTCTGGCACCGCAAACCTTGTTCCAAACAAAAATTTACCCTGCATAATAATACTGGATTCTGATTTTCTGGTGAAGAAATCTCAAGCCACCCGATCATCTTTGGGATGTAGGGCGCGCTTAAGATTTTTTGGTTTACATTGAATTTTGTTGGTTGCTAATTTAGAAGGATCATTATGGACTTTCTAAATAATTTCAGACATTGACATTCTGAATCAATAATCCATGTGATTAATCCAGAAGCTTAACCTAGTAAAACTGTTGAACCCTTAATACTATTATTGTGAGATTTTCATTTGTTGCCAGAAGTTGGATAAATAGCCATGAAAAAAACCTCTTCTTCATCGGAAAAAAATGCTGTCAATGCCCATTGCTGTATCAGCCGGCTCTGCAAAGTTGAACGTGCCTGCCAGAAAGCCCTTTAGATCTTGATTTGTGTCGTCCTCGGAGCACGAATTCGCCAAAGATCTACCTAGTGCTGGTGCTCAAATAGACTCACGGAGTCAGGTGAACGCATTTCCAGGATCAATGATCATATCATCCATGTTTTTTGGCATTTGGTTTAACATTAATAAAGATCCATTTGATCCAAAAGCTTAAGTCAAGAGTAGATTAAACAGGATTTGAACTCATGGGTAATCGTTAGGTGAATGGCAAAGGTAGTCTGTTATGACTTACGTCTTGTAACTTTCTTCATCTACACTTATCATTTCTCCCCTGTACCGAAAAATCTGCTTAATCTGACCTTATGACTCCCTGCTAGCTCTGGTTCATGCAAATACCGGAGAAAACCAGGGTTTTGGAGCAGATGCTCGTGTAACATCAGTACTCATCTGTTCCATACAAGCAAACAAACCAATTTCCATAAAACATGTAAGAAGATTCCATACTTAATACTGTATACATTACAGCTTCTTGTGATTTTTAAATTGTTGCGAATGAGCCCTTTTCAACAATAAGAAAGCCACCACAATCCCACATAGATAATTTAGAACCCATAAATTTCCTAGTTCAATGTTCCTCGGATGGTCGTATCCCTAATTTTGTTTATTTTCCCCTCGCTTTTCTTCCGAAGTATTAATCTACTCTTTTCGAGCAGATATTGGAAAGCTGCTGACATGATACACAACGTTTATTTGAGAATCATGCAACTGAAATTTAAGCTACGAACTTGAGGCTCAATAACTCAATATCCAAGGAGAAAAACATTACGTGTAAACTTGGATTTTAGCTTCTGCAACCTTTTTTTTGTGATTGTCTTTCAGCATATATATGTTAGCTTTTGGGTTGTTATCTTTTGGTATTTCTCAATGTAGTAGACAGATGCCTTTTCTTTTGCAAGTTCTTATTGGTTAGCTTATTGTGTTCTCCATGGTTTTACTGTTGAAGTTATGACACCAAAGCTGGAATTATAAAGGATACTGCTAATCCTGGCAACTCAAGAAAATCAGTCGCCGACACTCCTGCGGTTAACACCTGATACAATTTTGTTTAGTGTAATTCTATCTAAAGACAAAGTCTAGCTTTATACAAGTCCTAGTCACAAAAGGACTTCTATACACAGTGAATAACTAATGTATATAAATATGCATGATACATGCACAGTGAAATAACAGGCGAGAGAGTTAATTCTGTGCATATCAGTTTCATATTCTTCAGGAATTAATGTATCAGCTATAGGTTATTTTTTATTAATATCTATTTATTAGTAACATTATTATCTTGATATTATTTAGTCAGTTTTTACTTCTTTATATTTGAAATTATTTAGAATAAGTTACATAGATCTTTAAATGAATGAGTTTATAATAGTTATGTTTTTTAAGTTTGTTGTGATTGATTTCATCCATAAATAAAAGTTAAGAAATGGCAATAATCTATAAAAAACATTCTGTTTTTTATTTTTTGCTACAAGTTCTCTGTTTTTTTTTTTTTTCTGATTATCATCAACATGTTTTTTATATACTTATTATCAACATTTATGAGGTTTCACACAAAATGGGATTATTCAGAGCAAAAATGTTCCCCTGCATTTTTCTGTTTTCCTGTGACGGGAATTGTATGCACCCTTTAACTGCCTTGCTTTTCATTTATGGTATAAAAATTCAAGGTCACATGATGGAATTTACTCATCAAGAAGTTCACAATCAATTCTCTGGAAGAATAACTTGTGCTTGTTAAGGTCATAAGCTACATTGTAGTACTGCTGAGCCATTAACCCAATCACAGAGAAATCTTTGAAATCTTTGCCATAGACGCTAGCTTGCCTCACTGCCATACAAAATATATTTGGTGTGGCTTGATAAAACATACTTTCAGTGTCTACCACCAAATCTGCACCCTCAGCAAAGTGAAATGTCACTGCTGGAAACCCAACAAGGTCTTGACCCACTTTCCCCCTGTAACATAGGAATGACTCCCGCATAAATGGTGTTAAGAATCTATCTAATAGGTTGCGAACCTCCCTTTCAAGTGCTCTATATTCGTTTTCAGCTAGCCAAGAAGGTGCTGTTCCTGAATCAATTATTACTCTTCTTTCCTTCCCTGTCCTTTTAAAGGCACTAGGATCGATGACAAGCCTTGTCTCTCCAACGCTAATTCCTTCTAGAATGACCTGGTAATGGCCATCAACCACATCTAAAGGTGTTGAATAGCCCTCCATGTTCACTCCTTCGCTTAAAACCAACTGGTTATAACTGTAGTCAGGATCCGCTATATTACCGATGCAATAGGAAAATTTAGATCCCATTTGATTTACTACAGATGTGATTCCACTGCCGAGTCCGAAGACCCCGGTGAAACGCCTGTCCTTGTAATTTCCATTCCTATGACTGCACCCAAAGAGCACATTATTAACAGCATTTGTGCCTTCATCTGAACTTCCAAAGATTAGTTGTTCTGTGGCAATGACTCCCACTGATGGTAGGCCTTCTACATATGTTTGGTTATACACACATTGACTCGACGAGTCACATTCCCCACTGGGGGCGTAACGACATATGATATTTTTGCATGACAAGCTATCATACGTGGAGGAAATGGAGGGGTCGAACATTGGCCCAATTATCTGTTGGGAACAACTTTTACAAGGAGCGCATTGTATCCATAAGAGGCTGCTGCCTGTGTCCATTATTGCGAGTTGTGGAACAGGTGGCTGCCCCATGGAAAAATTTACTAAGAACAAGGGTTCGGAGGCACTAGGATGAAGATTGAGCCACAAATCATTGATGTCAAAATCTCTTTCAATTTTTGCATACAAGTAGGATAGACGAGCAAGTGAGGCCTTCATAGTGCGTTCTGTGCGGTCTGCAACTGTGTCATTGGACCTGTAATATGGGGAGACAATAGAATCGCGGTGAATGAGTTTGGTGACCAATCGTGTAGGTTGTATACTAGAGAATTCAAGGTTGTTTGCAATTGTCAACGCAAAGTGGGTGCTGAAAATCAAGGGGAGTGATGAAACCAACACAAACACAGTATCCATGGCAGTAAAATCTGAATGCTTGTGTTAGTATTGTTCTCCTTCTGTTATCCAAATATGGCACCTTGATTAACTTATAAAGCATAACCGATAAACGAGGGGGTTTATCACAAAAAGACCCTGTTCCTGGATATGGTGGAGAAGGAAAAAGAAAAGGATGAGATCGGTGCACAAGGGCCACCTTTTGTCATCAAGTTTTTTTGGATTCAACTATGTCCGCTGTGCTGATCTGATTATGACTCAGAATTGAAGGATAGGAAAAAAAAAGAGCTAGAGAAACCATGGGAAGGACGAAGCTAAAGAAAGTGGGAAGGGATCCTTTTTAACAAGCAATCTCCAATAGTCCAATAAATTAAAAGGAGACAGGGATAAGAAAATAGCATGAATCTCATGCAGTTGGAGAAAGGAGAAGGAGAAAGAGTATGATTCATAGGATAATAATATCTGGGGAGATAACAAAAGAACATGAGAATCCTCTCTGATAGTAACTCCCAAGGTAGCTCAAATTGCCAATTTAGTATTTGTGTCACAATCAGCTTACAGTTTGGCTGCATAAAAAATTAATCATCTTTTCTAGCTCAAAAACCGTCTCCCAGTGTTTCATTACGCTCTCTGCTGCATATAATTTCCTAATAGATCCATTGTGTTAGGTAGATGACTGTCAAAACTACCTAAAAATGAATCATAATATTTGCCAGTTTTCCAGGAACTGACCATTTAAGCTTGTTCATATGTAGGATTATATACGGATTGCCACTGTAGGCTATGCTGATTTTAATCACTGAAATCTCACACAGGG
>Ga0307518_10003930_pt1 | contig 10681 bp, 7 predicted proteins | sample 25_EM_MG_FD_203889 | JGI IMG/M metagenome (GOLD analysis project Ga0307518, IMG submission 203889) | Populus trichocarpa ectomycorrhiza microbial communities from riparian zone in the Pacific Northwest, United States - 25_EM | ecosystem: Host-associated > Plants > Roots > Unclassified | place... | reverse complement strand
GTTCCTGAAACGGGACCAATTCTCAAACCCACATAGAACCACTTGCTAAACTACAACTATCAGCCATCAACCTTGGGCATGCCCTGCATGAAGCAGGGTACAATTTACTTCGGGCCAACGTCCTTGAGGGCGCAGATCTGCTCCTCTCCCATGGAGGACATCACAGTCACAACAAGATCTTTCCCATCGCCAAATCCATCCTTGATCTGCATAGCAAGGAAAAAACATCATTATCTAGATTCGGTAGTTCACAAATTATCCAAACTAGCTTCACTTGAAACAGGAGATATTTCAAATGGATGGAAAACAACAGCTCAGAAACTGAAGCACATATGCAGAATTATGGGCCGCAGTTTGGCATTGAGATCCGCACGAGGTTGGCCAAATTTTGAAAATTGTTTTTTTTGTTTAAAATTATTTTTTTATATTTTTTGATTGTTTTGAAGTGCTGATATTATAAAATAATTTCTAAAAAGTAATTATTTTTTTAATGCATTTCAGATCAAAAAACACGGTGTGAATCAACTACCACTCTACTCTCCCAAACACCCCTGTATGGCCAGCACAAGACTTTTGCTGCATACCAAAACAGTTACAAAGCACAAGATATACATGCAGATTGGGCAATCATAATTTTTTTTTTATAAAAAAAATCATTTAAAGGGCGAAGAACAGTTGGAATCCTGAGAGGCAGCACAACCTTAATGCCTAATTGAATTCGTAGGGGAAAACAAAATGTCCACTAACCTGAGAGAGGAGACTCTCATCAGTTGGGAGCCTCAGGTCATCCTTGGTATTGCCATTCTCAGTCAGCAAGCTCACCTGAAATTTTAAATGCAGATTAGACCCAAGTTCAACTAGCCTACGAAAAAAATCATACACGTAAAAGAGACCACGAAACATACAAATCCATCCTCTGAGATATCAATCAGCTGATAGTCAGTACGGGTGACATGGGGAACCTGCAATGCAATGGAAAGAGAGATTCAGATCATGAACAAGTTTCAGTGATACTTACTGAAAAATCATGTAAAACAAACTATACAAAAAAAAAATAAAAAAATGCATACATCACAGTTGTGGGAAGAAGGAACAATATCTTCAAGTTTTTTTCCATTGAAGATATCAATTGCAACAAAGTGACATTTGGCATGGCCGTGCTTGCCAGTTTTAGAGGTAGAAACCTCCACAACCTGTGAAAGAAAATTAAAAGCATGTCCTCGTTAAGAATTGTTATAAAAAACCAATAAGAGGAATGAAAAGGAAAAGGACAATAGCATCTCTAAAGAACCAATAGGATGGTTAAAAAAATATGATATAATGAATTTTACATACGACAAACAGCCCCTCAGATTTCAAAATAAATAGCAAAAAATGCAGCACGTTCCATGGCAAGATATCCAAATATAGCAGACAAAATAATTTCTATAGCCTATGAGCAGATTCCACCGAACTCGTATTTATATAATTAGTCCAACCATCCTAAAATCCTAGGTTCCGCAAATTATTTATTCTATCAAACTCAAATTAAAGTTCGATCATGTTGCTGGTTTTGTGTATTTTTTTTCCTCACAAAACTAACACCAGCAGTAGGGTTTCTGCCTGTGAATTTAATTTACCCAAGTTATTATTCGACAAAAACACTTCAAATTTTCTTAACAGTTTATTATCAGATCTAAATGATTTATTTATTTCCACGTTCGCTTGTAAAGTTCACTGCCGCTTCCAACACAGAACATAACTGACGATAAGGCTCCAAACCATTAAAAACACTATCGAAAAGAATCCAAATCAAAACAACACACACAAAAAAAATCCATTCCGATCCAGCATTCATACAAAAGGCATGCATGAATCTGAAACAGAACTAAACAAAAAATAAATCATAACAACACAAGAAAAATAAATAATCCATTCCCAACCAACATTCATATAAAAGGCGTGCATAAATCTGAAACAGAATTAAACAAGAAAATATGTATAAATCTGAAACAGAATTAAACAAAACAGAAGGAATACATACAGATCTAAAATAAAAGGGTAAAAAAAAGAGATCTAAAATAAGAGGGGGGAAATGAGATATGAGGAAACTAGACCTTGCAAGGGCGATTCTTGATGACAATGTAACCGCTCTTGCGAATGGTACCAGCTTGTTGAGGGTAAGTTTTCGAAGCTCCCGCATCAGCTTTTGACTCGAAGTGCTGCTCCTCGTCAGACATGGCCGCGATTGATAAGAGTTGCAATCACAAAACAAACAAAATACCGATAGAGAAAGGATAGGGAGATAGTGTGAAGAGCAACTGATTTATCAATTTATGCTATTTATAGGGGATGCATTTTTAGATGAGTAGAAGGTTTTTAGGGTTTCTAAAGTTGTGATTTTTTTCCCCCATGATAGCAGTGATTTTGGGCAAGTTTGTACCGTTGATTTAAGGGATTAACAGTTAAAAATGGGATATTTTGAACCATTGGATTTAAGTGATTGACAGTTAGTACGGTGTGCTTGGGGTAATACTGTTTGGGATGGGTTGAGGTGTTTGCATTTGTTATTGTTACTGTTTGAGATTTGTTTGATTATAGAAAAGTTTTTAAAATTCAAATTTCTTATAATTTTTTACTTCAATACATTTATTTTTTATATTATTATTATGGGATTTGATTTAAAAAGTGGTAATTTTTTTAGTACTCCGTACTATAGAACTTAATTTTTAAGTTTGCTAAATTCATCAAAATATAATTTTCAAGTCTTTTTATCCTAAACCGAGATTACCAACCCGGTATGATTAAATTATCACACGGAAATGCATGTAAGCTTATTTTTTTTATAAAAAATAATAACATTTTAATTGATAAGTTTATAATCACCTTGTTAATTTAAATATTTTTATCTTATTAATAGTGTTTTAAGAGGTTGAACTTTAGAACTTAACTAGGTTGGATAATTTTTTAAAAATCTTTTAAAAAAATATAAAAATATCATGAAGTTAAAAATTTGATACATGCTACATAAAAAAACCTTTTAAAGTACTTAAATATTGACATATTGGATGACATATTGTTTTTAAAATATATATATTAATATGACATCGCATTAAATTAACCTTGGTCAACCATAGTTAACATATGAAACCTGTGATTCGAGGCAGGAGAGCATGATAACCCTATAAAACCTATGCACAAATCATGAAGGTCAATTGTGATAAACTAAATATTGAAAGTAAAAAATGAGAATAATAAATTAAATCTAAAAAAAACAAAAAAAATAACGCAAATAAACCTAAATTGGTGATCGGTTCTACATTATAGGCTAGAAGAATTTTAACCGAATATATATATAAAAAAAAATCAAGGCAATGTAAGTGTTTCGAAACAAGTCAAGAAAATCCAAAAATCAAGCCGTTGAGTCGCTTGTATTTTATAAGATCATTTAATTCAATAACATGTAAAAAAAGACAATCCTAATTTAATAATATGAAAAACTAGGCAAATCCGAGTGAATCTTTCAATCATGGGTTAATCTTCTAAATTCAAAACCCGTGAAATCTTAAACTCGAGTTTAACAAAAAATCCCAACTCGTAACTAATTTAACATTGAAGGATTAAATCGAGAAAAAAAATTCTAAACTTAAATCATCAAGTCAACTGATTTGACAAGCTCAATTATTTTAATAATATAAAAAAAACAACTCTAATTTAGTGGCATGAGAAACTATGCAAACTCGGTTGAATTTTTTACACCTGGATTAATTTTTTAAATTTACAACGTATGAAATCATATACCCAGTTCAATAAAGAAGTTTAATTCCTAACAAATTTAATATTGAAAAATAAAATAAAAAAATATGTTCAAAAAATTTGCGAAAACAACAATAAAAAAAATGTGGATCAAACTTCATAGAAAAAAAAATGAAGAATGAAATTGTAAAAAAAATATTAACTTGAAAAATTATCTAAAAAAATTAGCAATCAAAAAGAGTGATAATTAAATATAAAAAATTAAAAAAATTTAAAGAGAATGAAATTGAAAATAATTTTTAATTTGAAATAATTAATTAAAATAATAGAATTGCAATTAAAATAAGGACTAAAATCTCAAGAAAAAAATAAATTGAAGGGTTATTGCTATTTTTTTAAGAGCATCACACTAACCGAGGCAGAGAGAGGAGGAAAATGATAAAAATACTAATTTGCTCATAAAACTACATGAAAATTATGAAAAAACCAAGATAAAAATAGATTTTTTAAAAAAAAATTCTACAAACTACAGTCATTACAATGTACTTATAAAAATACCAAAAGGTATCGAATTAAAGCTGGACAAAAGAACCATTGTATCGACTGGTATCTGTTACAGATACAACGAATTTTTACATAGTTTAATAAAAAAGCACCCGCTGTTTCTAAATTCTAAACTCAATCATTTTGCAGTCACAAATCACTCTTCTCTCTCAGTCACAAATCATCAGCTCTAGATTTTAATGTTACAAGCATTAAACCATGATTAGCTTTGGATTTCTCTGCAAGGAGAATTACCAAACCTTCAGTAAAGAAGCCAAGGAGATAAATCCGCTACACTTGCTCAAGAATGCGGTGCACTATGTCAGGACATAAAAATATGGACGCCTAGTGTGAAAATGGTTTGGCCGTTTTGAACAATCTGAAATACAAATAAATGAAGGGATAAGGTAAATGACCACAGCCAGCAATCGTAAATGAAATGATTATGCACTTTATCCTCCACATTTTGCAGGTTGGAACAAGCTCTTGAGAACGAAAGGGCTAAAGTAATTCACAAAAAACAAGGGGAATTGACTTCCTTTATTAATATGCGGGCACCAACATGCCATCTAGTGTCACTGTTATAAGCAACTACGACAAAAATTGCAAAGCAGGTTTATTTCTAAATTGGATTTATTACCTTCTTTACCAAGCATACGAAAGCTCATTTCCTACTTGAATCTCTTGAAACTTCAGGAGAATATCCAATGTCGCTGCCATCCATTTTCTGAATAAATATTTGAGGGGGCACCTCCCTGTCATGGAAAAGTCACATTGATAAATATGCATGGGACAAGCAATTTGATCAATAAACACGTATGTGGTAATGCCATGCCACAATCAAACACGAGAACATTGTTGTTGTGGTCAGGTCTCCTTGGATCATACAACGCGGATAAAGTGGAGTAGATATGAGAAGAAAAGACAAAAATATTCATAATTAAAAAATTAGATTAAAAAGTGGAGATTGTGAATAGATGCATCAAGATGTTTTGGAAAACCAAATGACAACAATGAAAACAAAGTAACCCAAGCATAATAGGTATGAAAGAAACACGATCACGATTTCTAGCATTAATATTTTAGAAGAGTATAGTAAAACAAAATCACAAAGCAGTTGGCTACAGGAGTGGCATACGTTTCATTAGCTTCTTGGTATGTGTAGCTTGATGCAACAGCCAAAAGTTGCCCCACATGGTTGTATGATAAGGATGCCACACTGTTTGGATATCTAGGAAACTAAAAACAAGACGAGAAATTAACCACTTTCAAAAGAAGTATGATTGAAAAAGAAATTATTGTGCAGCTAACTATTATACTCTGATCAGATGGAATATACCTCATGTAATTTTCTTTTACTTTGAGCATCCCATGCAGTAACATAGCCTTCATTATCACCAGTGACAAAAGTACCACTGATGCTAAATCAGAAACATTCATCAGTTTTAGTTTCAGAGGTACACAACGGCAAACATTTGACTTGATTGTACTTACAGTGGATTGAATGCTATGTCATTAACTGATACTAGATGTGCTTTTCCATCCTTTGTCTTAGGGTGACACCGAAAAGTGTATCTGCAGTTCATTTTGAAATGCACAAGGCAAAATTATTAGCAAATTGTCCGCATCAACAACTCAAATATGATGAATACCAGCTCAAATACTTTGTTCTGCAGCATGAAAGCAAACACGTATCACAATGATCAAATTGAAATATCCAGGGCACTAAGAGCGAGATTGCAACTTTGAGAACAAATTATGGAACTTGCAGTTGTTATCATCACTAATGGAGAAACTATATACTACTTGCATTAAAAATGTATTCCATGATGAAGGATTAGTATCTCAACATCAGTAACTTAAATCCAACTTCTTAAGAGGAGTAGTGAAACCATAGAAGTATATCTAGTCTAGTGCACATGCATGTGAAAAAACAAAAGAAAAATAAGGGCTAAGTCTCTTTGCTCTAAAAGATTTAGAACTCAATAACCAATAGGATGCAATTCCATTCTGCTTGTCAAGTTCTAGCTTAGTAATATAGTTGGAAATATCCTATGATCTCTAGGATGCCTCATGTATTATAGAACTCTTGTCACATTTGCAGAATTGTCCTTGACCTTGATCCCAAGATAGGATGATAAGAATGTGGAATGGCATTAAGTTCAGTCTTGGTTAAAAGTAAAAGGAAAGTGTGTTGACATTCTGAGGATCTGCACTGTGAATAACTTTAGCAGTGGGGCGAAAAAAAACACAAATACCTCTAGCAAAACAAAGAATCCAAAGATTAACAATAATTGGAAATCACTAGAAATTTGAGATCTTCAACAAATGAAGCATGCTTGAAGAAATATAAGCAAAAGAATGACCTGATGGAATTTAAATTTAATGGATTTGAGATCTCTACGGCTACCCGTCCATCTATTGATCCAATTGCATATCCTGCAAGAAAAAAATCCTATTTCAAAAGATTGAGAGGGAGAGGGGAAGAGAAGGAAAAAAAGGGAATATAATGCCTTCTAAAATGGTTATGGGATGATTTAAACCTTCTTACCATGCCAAATATATATATATAACCACACACTTGATATATATGATAGTAAAACAATTACAGTTTGGTTGATTCACTTTTAAGGAATCATTATGTTCTAATAATAATGACATTCCCCTCAAAGGGAGTTTTCTACCAGAAACTACATGCTGAAAAATACAAAGCTCACACTATCAGTATCTTAGTACCTCTGGTATATGAAGTTGAAGCAACACATCTTATCCCTACATCCATAGATGATTCTTTTAAATCAACTGCTCTTTCAAAGTTCCGCAAGTCATATATATTTACCGCTGCTCCAACAGCTACCATCAAATCAAACCCAGAGACAGAGATGGACTCAATTTCTGCATCTAGATTTCTGAAGAGTGTAAGAGGATTTGCCAAGCGGACATCCCAAGACATTACCTTCTTGTCCAAACCAGCTGAAATCACTTGACCTATAACAGTCGAATAGAAAAGAATCATCAGAAACTCTGTCAGCAATGGGGCAGCAAGGAAATAGCATATCCATGAGAACATAGGGGGAAAATGGACTCTTCGTATGTCTTAGCGCCCATCTTCTGCAACCATATATGTTGCATTGCCAATCATACATACCATAATGTTACAAATTATGATGCAAAGAACAGAAACCCTAACCTTTAAAAAGAAATCAAAAGGATAGAATGCAAGATCTCTAGACTCTACAAGGTGGGTGGATGGTAAAATCCCCAACGAAAATGCATGCAAAGGTCTTATTTTTGGCTGCTTCGACTTGGCTGTCTTTGATATTCACCCTATTTGTGTATAGTTCCAACATGTTAACTAGATATATGACTGATCATATTCTGCAAACAGTTGACGGGATTTAATAGTGCTCCGTAGAAATATAAAGATCTCCAACAAAAAAAATATAATGTTAGGTTGAGCACACATATCTCATCATCTTGCAGAAAATTACAAAAAAAGAAGGCAATACGTGTCAAATTCAAAGTTAAATTCGTGGGAGCATGGTACAAGTAGCTTACATGTTTCAATAGAGTATCCCACACATGCTGCTATATCCTGATGATTTCCAATAGCATCATTAGTTCCTGAATGCAAGTCATACCTAGAAAAATTTGCCCCGAAAAGAGTCAAGATATAATGCATGAAAACCATGGCATACCACCTCAAACTACAAAAATAAGTAAAACCACGATTACAATCCAAAGATTTTCTCTCTAATAAAACCATGGTAAGCAAATACATAATCAAGCAAATTAGCCCAACTACAAAAATAACCAAAATCACTACACGAAAAAACGCCAACAATGTGTACCAAAAGTTAAAAGAAACCTTTCAACAACGTAGGCTACTGAAATGCTAAGCATGTTATGGTCATTGTATTGGAAGCAATTATTCAGTCGGAGTTAACAATGACACAAATTGATCCATATCAGAATAAAGAAAGATAAAAATGTAGGAAATACAACGAAACTGAAGCTGGGTTTTACTTTTAGAGTTCAAGTTGTTTTAACAACAACAAACCTTATAATGGAACCGTCAGAGGCAGCTGTAAAAGCCACAGACTCAGTCTGGAAACAACAATCGAGAAGCGCAGCTTGTGAGGGAGCAGGAGCTTCTAATCTGAGCAGAGAGCTATCCACATCGTATAATCGAAGTTTCTGCACAATCAAATCACATAAAAATAAATGAAGCAATTTTGAAGGGGATAAATAAATAAAATAAGCGGGTACTGACGGAATCCCAAGAAGAAACGAGGAGATTATTGGATTGAGGGGCGAATTGGACCCTGGAAAGTGCATCTCCGATCGGGTTTTCAAAATTTAAACACTCGCCGTTCATTTGGGGGTATATATATATATATATATATATATAAAGGAGGTGTTTGAAAGTCAAAAGAAACAAGAGGGAGAAAAGGAAACCTATGCGTGGTTGGTTATTGTGTTGTGTTGGAGATAACAGAAGCAACTGTGCTTTTAGTCTTAAATTAATTAATTTGCCCTAATAAAGGAAACCATAGGATGTAAGGAGGGGAAATGGAGAAGAAGAAAAATGTTTATCCAAGGGAAGTACACAACCAACTGGAATTGTCTTGTTTTTACTCGTGGTGTCCAAGATGTCAACTGAAATTGTTATAATTATGATAATTTGTTTACTAACAAGTGTGCATGATTGGCACTGGAATTTGGGCATACTTTTAATGGACAAGCACACCAACCAACTTCAATGTTTCCGATCCATCAACCTCCATTTTGTGAACCTGAAGCAAAAGCTGTCCTCTCCCATGCCCTGAGGAATGAGAGGAATGAGGATGTGAGGAGATGGCGGCAATATATCTTTCAGTATCTGGAATGGCCTGGACAATCTCATTGGGATCCCCTGAGATTTCCCTAAATCTCAGATGGGGACTAACCATTTTCAAATTAAACCAAACCCAAAGAGAGACTTCAACAAATGTCACAAACATATTAAAAAGATATAATAAGATACATGGAAGGAAAACATAATAAAGGGATATACGAGTTGGTTTGTGTTGTCGTGTAAACTGATTCATTGGCAAAGGACTAGAAATTTAATCAACATCACAAACAATCATCAGATCATTTCCATTGCTCAAATCACCAACCAGCACACCACAGGCTACCTTCTGATGATAGTGAAACATACAAGTACAGATGCACACACAGTAAACCTAAAATGATTCTAAGATGCCAATTCACATGCTCCAGTGTCATTAAGCCAAACATCCAAATCGAAGAGAGTTCAAAAAGAGCAAAATCTTCAACCACTCAAAAGTAGTCTCATATATACAGAGTGAGATTATCTTTGCGGCTAAAGATCCAAATATGAAAAAGAAAAACGTTTGATACTAGCCAAATCCTCCTTTGTTTTCCTCTTAATCTTAGAACCGTGTTCTTTCATCTGGGAGGTAGAAATCAAAACGAACATCAACAGAACCAGAATTTTCTCCAGTATCTTTGTACTCGATGTTTGTTATCGATCCACTCTCTTCTTCCTGATATCCTGGCTTCACCCGCCGTACAGGCACCGTCACAGAGTACACAGTCCCAAGATCTGTATCAGTTGTGACGCTCAGCTGAACTTTATCCTGTGATTCTATCTCCACAAATTCTGATAGAGCATGCACAATGTTGTTCACAATTTTCCGTTTTGCCTCATCACTAACTGCACATCTGTCAGAGAAGAGAATCATCTTCAAACGCTGTTTGGCAATCCTTGCATTTGAGCTCTTTCTTTGTGTTGGTGAAGGGAATATTATCCTCCAAGCCAAGTTTAAACGCTCAAATAAGCTCATGTTTATGGCACTTAAAAGCAACCTTTCAGCTTCTTGATTAATAGCAGTTGAGGACAGTTGATATTCTTCAGCAATTCCAGCAGATCGTTTAAAGTGACCATGCATTTTACGGCTGTCAAACACGCCACCAGGCCACTTGAGCATGTTTTGAGAAGTGCCACATCCTCCATTGAGGAAACCAAGGAACTCAACCTATGCATTAGAGAACAAAAGACCTAACTGCAGTGAGACATACAACAATACAGATGCCAAATTCTGCTAGCCAAAATATTTCAATACTAAAAATACATAGGTGTGAAAAAACAGAGCAAAAGATTTTCTACTAACTAAAGTAGATTCCACAAACGAATATCATAACAACTATCTGCATAGCATTTGGTCATCCTGCATCCATGCTGTTTCATTTTACTGAATGTGGCATGGTTTATATATATATTAACCAAGTCTTTGTTTTTCTCCTAAGTAAATACAGAATTAGTATATAAACCCTCAACTTTAAACAACCCAGCACTCCAAATTTATTTTTTCTCACTGTTGTGTCTCAACTCTTC
>Ga0307518_10003928_pt1 | contig 10685 bp, 8 predicted proteins | sample 25_EM_MG_FD_203889 | JGI IMG/M metagenome (GOLD analysis project Ga0307518, IMG submission 203889) | Populus trichocarpa ectomycorrhiza microbial communities from riparian zone in the Pacific Northwest, United States - 25_EM | ecosystem: Host-associated > Plants > Roots > Unclassified | place... | reverse complement strand
CAGGTCCAGGCTTGAAAGCTCGCTGGAATGAGTTTATATAAAGCAGATAATAGAATTATTTTGTTTATCGAGTTTACGTTATATTGTTGGATCCATTGCCTATTTGCCTTGGTTATTGATCAATGACCATAAAAGTTTTTTTTTGGGTTGACCCAGGTTGGCCCGGGTCAACCCATCTGACCCGTGACCCGGTCATTATACCGGGTCAACCACCGGGTCGGGTTTTAAAACTATGATAATAACTTGATTAGAAAACACGAATTAGCCCAATAGATTAAATCAGGTCTAAATTTTAAAAACAAATTTAAAAAAATGGGAGAGAATTAACCCAATAAAAAAACCTAAACGCTTTCATAGTAATAAATATCATGAAACATCAATCCCTCGCGTGTGATTGTATACGTGAGGGTACAAGACGTCTATGGTGTTGCATACTCGACTTTGTTTGAAAAAGATGGGTTTGAAGGTCCTGGAAGGTTTCAGTTGCTCGAGTAGTGGTGAATATATTACCTGTGCGTTTCATTTTCCTAGTTAGCTATTCTCAATCAACTTACCATTTCAGAGCAATTAAGATCGGAGACAGACCGGTTTTGTAAATCCACGATCCCCTGCTAGTAATTCAAAGCCCAAAACAGACACTCTCCAAAACTTATCTTCCCGGTAGCAAACTGGATGTATTATATGCCGCGTCAAATGTAACAATAAATAATTTAATTACACATTTTTTTCTAATCGTTACATCAAATAACTTCAAGGCTGACAAGAAAAATGAGCCCTTCACTAATTAGGCTTTGCCTAATTGATGTCTAAACATGCAAATTGGTTAAAATCTATCTATCTGGGAATGCCCAGCCAACCAAACGGAATGAAAGGATAATTGAATGGAAAGAACGGAAGACCATGATCATGTGATTGCACCAGAAAAGGAGCTCGTGTAATGACCTTGAAAAATGAGCAGAAGCATGGCATTTATCAATTTGGTGTCTTTTGAGGTTATAACCATACTTCCCAACTATTGAGTGTCGTGATAGAGCTCAACTCAGATTGACCTCCCAATTCGGTATCATGCCCAGAGGAGTCCATCAAAGCCAATTTCCAGATTTGAAATTGGGCTGTTGCCAAAATCCTGAACTGCAGCTTGGTTGTCTTTCAATGAATCCACATATGGCTCCGATAGATCGGAAGATCGTTCAGATGGGATTCCATAATCTTTGAGAATGTAGAATGAAGAAGCACTCGCTGCTTCTCTCTCCAGCACAACAAGGTAATTGTCTTCAAACTCGAAAACTAAATATTTGTTCTTGCATGCTGATTAAAATCACAAAAACATGAGGACAAAAGTGAAAAAGGAGTAAGGAACAAAAAAACAGAGAAGGGGCAGTCTGCTTACAATCGACAAGGTGTGCTAGGTGATGGATGTTTTTTATTTGAGTTCCATTGAACTTCAAAACCTGCAAGTTTTTATTCTTCTTAGTACGTGTGCAAATAATGGCAAGCAGGTGCAGATAACAGTTGTTGCTGGTTATAGATAACGTGCCTGTTGATTGCTCATTTCCTCATATCCAAAGTTGACTTCATTTGCCAAGACCTGTCAATAGAATGAAAATAATCAAGGCAGTGCTGTACTGAGATATGCCAACAGTTCGTTAAATTTTTCAATAAAACAAGAATCTTGGCAATGAGATATGATCCTCCTTCAGTAAAACAAAGATTTAATAAGTACAGAAAACTTGCCACTGTAATTAAAGCACACGAGATAGTAGCATCGCATCTGCAAACTTACCTGTGATACGATAACAATTTGCTCCCCTTTGAACCTTGCCAGAGAATAACGTGACTTTGCTAGCAGTTTCAACTGAAGGAAGATAAAACCAATCAAATTAAAAACTATAAAAGTGTATTGGTGACCAATGCAAAAGGTGTTAAAGCAACCTGTCATGGGACTTACCCCTATAGAGTCTTCACATTCCTCCCTGTCAACAGGGGAACAAAATCTCTTGCATTAGCATTATCACTTACAGCAAGAATACTATTATAAATTAACAGATTAATCACATTACTGAGTGCTTGGAAGTATTCATACTCCATCAGTGGTTCTGAAAGTGGGGTAAACACCAAACCAGCAATTATTAAATACGAAGGCTGACCTCCATCAACATGATATGGAACCTTGAAGCAAAAGATAAGAATCCAATTTTTTTGATATATGAATCTGATAAATCAACTCATATATGATGTAGAGCCAAGATTCTAATGGCATTACCAAATTCACTCTTGGATTAAGAACTACTTTAACTTTCATGAATGACCCAGCTCTAATTATGCCAAGCTCTGCCACATCACCTGTGAATCTGTTTAGAAACACCATTATATACGTACAAAAAAGCATGAAGCCCAAAGAACATTGACTATTTGGATATTAAAGAACAGGCTCAAACAAGGTTATGAAGAGACTGAGAAAAAATTCAAAGCCTAACATAAAGAAATAATGGTTGAACTAAAGCCCTTTACTTTTGACTAATAAGATAACGGAATGCAATGCGCTCATTTGATCGAAATGGCACTGTTCCTTCACATCCTACATTAACATCATCAAAGCTCACAATCACGTCCCCCTGAACAGAACAACTACAATCAAAATTCTCAACAGATAAAAATTAGAGGTAGAAAGGAAAATCCATCTCAAGAAGAAATTACTTATTCAAGCTTTTAGTATTATTCATAAATCAAATCACACCACTAACCAATGCAAGAAAATGAGGACTACCAATTCACACAAAGACTGAATCTTGTGTAAAAATAAATTTGCCTGTCTAGAGTTGGTTTTTGGTGTGGCATTATTAGGGAGCTTTTTTATGAAACATAAGTATTGCTATTACATTTTCTTCTATCTTCAGTATTCCTTAATCCTATTGCAGTCCGAACACCAAAAAAATGCAGCATGGATATTTATATATAGATTAGTTTGGCTGACAATATTGAGAAGCACGATAACAATAATCCAAGGTTTTCCTTCCTGATAACATGTTAGCAAGAATAGACTAGTTGCAATTCAAGCTTTGAAGCCACTAATGGCCACTGTACCTCCTTTAAGACTCTATTAGCATCAGAGATTGGTTCAACTCTTCGTACCAACACACCCTGCACAAACCAGATGTTATAAGGGAACTGCTCGACAGATTCATGCTATGAAGTTGCAAGGACATAACTTTCACCGGATATACCAATTGGAGGTTACTGGGGGGGGGGGGGGGTTGAATGCTTCACAAATTACTTGAAGAAAGCAAACAAAGGCTACAAATGAATTGATTCCTCCATTTTCCATTTTTACAGGAACATTGAAAAACTCCCCCTTCTCTACTAATTGAAAATGTGCAAGTTTTTCACAACATTCAGCAGAATGTTCCATACATTGGCAACATACATGAAACAATCTACAAAATGATACCACAGTTTAATCACATGATAAGTAAAGCTTGAAATTTGTAGAGAAAATATGAAAGTGTACTTCACTTTTAAGGTAATTATAAATGTCTATTAGTTTAGGTACCAAGGAGGTGCTAACCATTCGCTAAAGCAAGAGGAATGAGGTAACAAAGAAGGCTGACTATACATCACATAAACTATATGCAGAATCAGTATGTGGAGAACTCATAAGGGGGCGAGGAAAAAAACTGTCAGTGTGTATAGTTTTAACCCAAAAATCCTCCATACTTCATCCCCCTGAAATAGAGATTTTCATCTCTTTTCATAAACCCAAAAATATTGCTGAAAGTACACAACCACATGAATCACTTTTTCCCCACAACATCTCTAAACTTTTTAGCTCTCAATACACTGAACTGACATAAACTAACAACAACCAACCGTCCCATAAATAACAGCTGCAATTCAAAATTCACTTTTTCCCCATGCGGTTAACCACCTCCAGTACCACTTTCCACCTCCATCATTACTCCTCGATCTGCTCCAGCAACCTCGCATTAGCTGCTGAATTATCCTTCCAAACCTAACTTGATCCACCCATTGGCAAACCACCCATATTCACAAAAAAAAAAAAAAAAAGTCTCCGGTACTCAGAATTCGTTTTAGCAAGTCACCATAGTAATGCCACCCCACGCTCATAAAGTTAAACTTGTGTTACCTTGAATTTACAAAAGCACATCCACAGTTTCAAAAGAAAAAAAAAAGACTAGAAAAAATTACAAATTACATGAACAATGCCAGACAATCTGAAAGCCAAAAAAAAAGTGCTTGACAAAGAGGCATACCTCATTAGAATTTACTTTTAACCATGCACGTAATGCTGGATTCTCCAACTTTTGCAGCAACACACCAAGGGAAGGAAAGCCTAGAAGTCAGGCAAAAGGAGTTTTATTGGGACAATCCCAAATCAACTGCATGACCAAGGTACATGCTAGGTTTGCATTACAAAAATCAATCAGGTACCAGTACGTGAAAAGAAAAGCAGAGCAATGGTTAATCTAGAAAGCAACAAGAGATATCATAAATGTTACTAAATAGATTCAAAAGGAATTCAGAACATTCCAAGGCACTGATATATGTCTATAAATACTCTCAACAACCTTCACAACAACAAATGAGAACTAAGAGTATCTACACCAGAGAATAGCCTGCAGGGACCTATTAAAGAACAAGGGTAAGATAATAGTCACATGAAACTAGCAAGTTAAAAGTGGTTATTGAAGAGCCAAAACGAGCAAGAAGCCATTACTACCTTTGCACAAACTTGATAACTAGTAGTTCTATATGATGTTGGTCAAAATAAGAGCATGAAATTTTTAGAGGAAGCTTGGTCCTTAAAATTGGCATGCCTTTCATGCTTGTCAACATTCAAATTCTACACATTGAGTTTCAATGCCAGAACACAGCATAGACAATACAAGGAATACACCATATAAACATATGCAAAAAAGTATCTCACCAGTGTATCTCCCAGTTCTCTCATAGTCATTTAGAAAATGAGATACAACTGTTGTTGGAATCACATATCCAATATTCTCGACCTCTTCAGATCTGTATACCTAAAAGAAATGTCTCATGAAAATGTCACAAGGAAAGAGATGCAGCAAATGGAATATGAGTTTGCTAAATCAACAGCAAAATATGTGGAGAACTTGCTTTTGTTTAAAAACAAGAAAATTATAAACATGATGTAATATCAAGAAGAAACTGCCTGGGGGAACCCTCATTCTTAGAATCTAGTCATATGGAAAAATAATTCTAGACCAAATGAAAACTGGTGCATATCAGCTAGCCAGAGAACCTACCTGAAATGCTACTCCAATGCACTCCCCCTGGTCACTGAATGCAGGACCACCACTGTTACCTATAACTAACTAGTATAAGCAGTAGCTATCACAGAATGGACTAAAGCCCTGAAATAAATAAAAGATGCAGACAAACACACATGCATACACCCATAGAGAGTTGTAATAGTGATGCACCCAGATAATATGCAATCTCCAAAATGCAAATATATAACCTGGAGAAGTTTTGACACACGGAATGGATAGACAAATAAATAAGAACATGCATATGTACATACTAACCAGGATTTATTGCTGCATCAATTTGAATGCCCAACAAATCAGATGATCCATGCGCATAAGATGTAACCTGATAATAATAAATTTGATAGCATGATACAGAAAATTTGCTTAAACATGTTGGTCAAGGGAGAACATCACACAGACAATCATAGACATGTCAGAAATAGATGAACAATCATATGATTTCAATGATGGGTAATCAAACCTCTATACGAGACACAACCCCCTTTGTCACTGAAATGGTGTCTCCACCAAGGGGATATCCTACAACTGTTACTGCATCCTGCCCATTTAAAATGCAGCAGAAAATGACTCTCAAAAAGAGAAGTACATACAAAACAATTTGAAACTTATAAGTTAGAATTAGGGCATCAGTCTGCATTTTCATAGGAAAAGTACATGACCTCAGCGTAAACAGTAAATTAAACTATCACTCCAAAGAACTGCTATGATGAACCCCAAAGGTTTATTCTCATGAGCCCAAAAACATTTGATGCAGGTTTAAGTAGCACCAAAATTATAGTTTCTACAATCATTTAACGGGGTGTGATAATTTAGGGCTGTTGCAAATGCTAGGCCAAAAAAGTCTGTAGACCTAAGAAACATGAGGGGAGAGGGCACTGCGACCCTAAGTGAAAGGGTAATTTGACCTGAAGACGTGGTAAGCATCCAAACTCGAGTGGTTCTGCTCCTTCCCAGAATTCCTCACTTTCTACTGAAAGCAAAGCTATATCGCAATCAACTCCTCTGGCCAGTACCTGTGTACAAAATCACTGAGAGGAAAGTAAGTTGCAATACCTTGTATGTCTCACAAGCAAGATCAATCCATGCCTTGGTTTGTTTCCTTTGTTCTATAGCGAATACCATGTCAACAGAAGCATGAGAACTTTGAGAAACTAGTGACAGGTTGAAACAATCATATCGTTTGTTTCCAAAGATGGCAGGCGCAACTGCTAGTAAGAAAGTGCTGGAAGTCATAGCAGACACCAATTTCTCTACACCATGCTTCTTGTAAAAGATGCTTTTTGTTTTTCCAAAAAAAATAACTTCGAACAGATCCACTGAAACTCATTAATATTGGGATTTTCATCCAATTTTCTCAAGATCTATGTACACTTGCTCTCAAAGTACATCTAACACACCCTTATCACTTCCATTTATGGTTTGGGACTTTAAATAATATGGAAAAAGATTAAAAAAGAAAGGGTATAGATACGGAGCTATTAAGATCATTAAAATATCTTGCAACTTCCATAGGATAAAGAAGTACCTTAGCCACATATTTGGTATCATCTCCCCTTCTCTTCACTTTGACCTGCAATCAGAAAAGGAATTTTTAAAAGTTAATTTGACAATCTTTACCTAAATATCATGTCTCAAACTGAAGAAAACACAAATGATTCTTTTGGTTGTATTGAGCAAGTCTCTACCAGTGGCAGGGTGCTCTTATAGGAATTCCAAGCCGGTATTCCATATATATCCCCATGTCCAGTCCCTATGCATCATGCACTTTCTAGCATGTCTATCAAATGGAAAAGGGATGGCCAGAGTTCTCAAGGGCTGTTGATTAGTGACTTAGTCCTTTTGATTTGCTATTATTCTATCTCTAAACACAGCTACCTAGATGTTCTGGTCTTTTGAGGGCTTTTCTTGTGGTTTGATCACTTATGGTAAAAGGCAATTGATAAAATCCAAACTAAGATTGAAAGTTTAGGCATGAAATAACCTGTGTATAATGTTCAACACAATGAGCATTTGTCAAAAGCTTTCCATTGCCGATCATAAAAGCACTGCATAACAAACAAGTAAAGAAATGAAGAAATCAATTTGCAAGACAATGTCGATTCAATAAATAGCATGCACAGCAGAAACGAAATATGAACAGAAATACATCTTAACAGAGCCTGCTGCGACCAAGAATTTCTTATTACCTTAAAAGAAATTTATGGAAGACCTAACATGTAAATATTTCAGAAAACTCACCTTCCTGTGCTTGTGTATTGCCTTTGCTTTTGCCAGGGAAGGGAATAATCAGGCTCAGTATGGGTGCAGTAGACCTAGACACAAAAAAAAAAACATTTTCTAGCAAAGTGCAAGCACATGCAGGAAAAAATAAGTCAATTCTACAAATTTGTGTCAAGGAATTGAAATAGGTAGGCATATTATTGAGAACCAACAGTTGAGAATATTAGTAAATGGTGACGTAAAACTTAGCTTCACACATTAGTTTGGATAGCAATAATTGCTGCTCCCAAACCTCAAGCTTCCGAGGAATATAAAAGAAGAAAGACAATCACATGCACCCTTGTGATAATATGCCCAGTTACTCGGTTATGAATGTATCAACATCTATCAAGATAGAAGGAATTTCTCCTCCAAGTAGTTGTTAAAGTAGCTGAGAGCAATATCTTAGACATCCTTGATGCATCATCTAGCTCTTTGGACAAGACTCATGTTGAATTCTAAAACTACGTAGGACATTCATGGACTGTAAGATAGTTGTGTCAATTGGATTGTCCCATATCTAGTTAGTCACTCATTGCAATTTTAGTAACGAATACAAGAGTAATATCCTGATGAAAACTATACTAATTATGAAGCACAGATTGCAAATAATGATTAACGTGGAGCTTAACAAATAGATGGAATCTGCAAGCATCTACATCTAATAGAACGTAGCATGTTCAAAGACAAAATTAGCAATCACAGGACCTTAACCATCAATTGAATGTCAAAAAGACAGGAAATGACAGAACATAAAATTGCAAGGAAATGGAGTAAAATGTGAAAAAATTATCACCTTGACAACTGCATCTAAAAAAGCTGCATCTTTAAGATTCTGTGGCTCAACCTGAATCAAGAGATGAATAAAAAAAACTTATCTAAATTACTAAAAGCAACAAATGGGAAAAAGGAGAGCATGGAATCACACCTGTTGTTCCTTCATATCAAACTTAGACTCATTCTTATCTTTTCTTTGCCCTCCGAATGACTTAAAAGCCGCTGATTGGGATCTGCCTGCTTTCCTTTTACCCCTGATTCCATCATCATCATCGAGTATATAGGACCTCTCGTCCTTCGATTTCCTCGAAGATTTCTTCTGTGAAACACCTTCCTTCTAAACACAACCAAACCAAGATTTCACAAAATAATCGGTTAAACAGGATAATTTTGACCTTTCTTCTTTTTTAAAAGAAAAAAAAATATCAATTCTAGCTGTGTTAAAGCAGAGATAGTTCCTATTTATGACTTAGAGAGCTGAATTTGCTCAACTAATTAGAATTCCTAGGGTTTTGACTAAAATGACAGTCGATTATGATTCTAATCCAGTACTGAAAGTGCGTTTATTTATTTATAAATGCAAAAAATGAAAAGAAAGAAGGGGGAGAGAGAGAGATAGATTATGGTTTTACAAGTTCTCTATCTCGATTAGAAGAAGGGCGTCTCTTGTGATTGACGACGGCTTTACAAGTGACCGAAGCAATGGAATGATGCGACGTGGCGAGATATCGTTGGGAAGAAACACAGCAACGGAATTTAACGGTGGAGGTGAGAACAGAGAAGCAGCAGTTGGCGACTGCCGTGGCCATGGTTAAAATGATGTAGCTGCTGAGTGAGTGACTCTCTTTCAGCTCAGTCTTGGCTCACTACCTCACTCAGTTTTCTTATCTCTGCCTGCCTGCCTGCCTAGCTAACAAAATGGGATTGGATCAGGTCCCTGGTTTTGGCGCCTTGATATTTGGCCATTTGGAGTGCTTCTTTGATACTTGAGTGACTACTCTACAAAGGTTATGCGCTGTCGTTTAAGGCTCGCCTCGCGATACGATATTACGAGCTGCGCTTCTTCAGTCTCTCCATTTGTTTCGGGTTAAAAATTAAAATAATAATATTATAATTATTTCCCATTTTATTTTATCAAATGTTAAGAGCCACCCCCCTCCCACCTATGAAAACGTAAAAACTTGTTCAGAGAAAAAAATGTTTTATCATAAAACGAAAATAAGGTCAAAATGTTGAGACCTTAAAACTGAGTCTGGAATTCGCAAATGATAAAGTTTTGGCTTTTAATAGCAGATGTATAAAAAAAACCGGATTATATGTAATATTTGTATTATTTAACTTGACTCAACTTGTTAAAATTTGATAATATTGATATTTCAAATGATAATAAATTAAAAAATTTAATAAATAAATATCATGGATAGGGTGCAAGTTGAGATCTTTTAATCCCACTCAACCCGACCCAACCCGTATAACTTAATGTAATCAATCTTAATCCTATGTATAAATAATATTTTTCCTTCTCTCTCCTACTTTTTCCCCTCTCTTTCCTTTTAATTTTATCATTCAAATTTTATGTGCTTAATTAATTATTATTTTTTGTCTTTTACTCATATAATCGGTTCTCTTTTGCATCTCAAAATTTTTTTAAATCGTCAAATAATAATGAAATTAATATGCTTAGCCCACAAATATATGTAAAATCCATGAAAGATTGATCGTCAGGGTCTTCTCTAGGAAATACAACATGAACAAAAATAGAAAAAGATTAACACATCTTGCAATGTGTTGCCCTAGATAAAATAAGTTTCAAGGATTGTATCTCTATTTATATAAGAGAATCTTTTGAACTTTTCAATAAACAAATTAATATTTTATCTCCAAGTAGTCTTGGTAGATTTTTTTTTTCATGATGTTGCTTATCTCTATATCTCTAATGAAATTGTCATGTCTTTAAACAAAATCATCATGTCTCCAACGAAAATATCCACGCATCTAGCGATGTCTTTAAATGAATTCTCCAAGTCTCCAATAAAATCTTCATATCTCCAATAAAATATTTATGTCTCTAAGTAATGAGCTTTCTAAACCATCATCATGATAATTTCTCTATTGATTCTCCATTATTTTTCACTCTCCAAGGGAAAGTGTTTTTTGTCCTCGAAGGAATAAACAACTCAAACAAATTTCAAAACTTCTACGTGACATGTTAAAAAAACCACGTGAAAGTAATATGACCTTAAAGTAAATGTTTTTTTCCCTTTTTACTTTTGGTGGTTAAGTCTTTAAACATAAATGTTTGAAAAACTAGGAGGATGGTTATCCAAAAAA
>Ga0307518_10003927_pt1 | contig 10686 bp, 8 predicted proteins | sample 25_EM_MG_FD_203889 | JGI IMG/M metagenome (GOLD analysis project Ga0307518, IMG submission 203889) | Populus trichocarpa ectomycorrhiza microbial communities from riparian zone in the Pacific Northwest, United States - 25_EM | ecosystem: Host-associated > Plants > Roots > Unclassified | place... | reverse complement strand
ATATTATTTTAATTTATTTCTAAATCAAAAACACTTTGAACCGCAACCGCTATTACAATCTCAAACAGGCCTGTAGTGAGAGGCTTTATTTGTCTATGTGATGTTGTCTATGTTTTGTTTTAATTATAAATTTAAAAGTGTTTGATTATTCAATATATACCATAATTTTATATAGAGTTATCTAAAAATTATTTCTTGAAACTTTGATTAATGAAAATCTACAAGTAATCACTTTTATTAAACCCATTTTTTAAAAAATTAAAAACTATTATAATATCAAACAATAGTGGTGAAGTGATAATGGTGATAATTGAGGGTTATAATGTAGTGTACGTCGTAAACTAAAGGGGTGTTCGGGAGTGTGGTAAAAATTACTTTTTAAAGTTTTTTTTTTACTTTGAAATGCATTAAAATAATATATTTTTTTATTTTTTAAATTTTATTTTTAATATCAGCACATAAAAAAGATCTAAAAATATTTAAATTTTAATAAAAAAACAGGTTCAATTCTAAGTCCATGACTCATTTCATTTTCTTGAAAAATAACGTTGTTTTCTTATTGATTATAAAATATTCTATTTAAAATATATTTTTTAATACTACAAAACATAGAAATACACTTTCTATATAATATGTTCTAAAAAAAAAGTTCCCTTGGTATGTATTAAGTATTGACTGGCTTGAGAATCCATTTAGATCCATAATAATTTAGTACTCTTTATATTTTAAAGCGATTGTCATATTTGACGACTTACATACTCTATTTCCAATTCCAATTGTATCTCTTATAAAATAGACTTTAATTTAGCAAAATATATATTGTCAATGCTTTTACTAGACAACCATTTTGGGAAAAAAAAACTATATAATATTGATTGATTGAGAAATTTCCTAGGTCGGTCCACTATGTATATAATACATTAAAGCCGAAGACAAAGTCAATTGTCTAATCATAAGTTCTAATCAATAAAAATAAAAAATAGAATCAAAATGTAATGTTTATGTTTTCAATCAATGAGAATTAAATAATCAGAATAAATAAAGAAACAAAGTATATTAGATGTGTATTCCTTTTCCAAGTTATAACCTTCAAAATTTTATTTAATATGCATAACTGATTTAAATAAATATAGAAACAAAATAAATTATTAACTATAAATACTAAAATAAATCAATCTTTCCCTTTAAATGAACAGTTGTCTACGATTGTTTTAATCTTGTATCTTTTCTTAATCGGGCACATCATATATGTTTTTAATTAAATCAAGAAATATATATAGCATCTTAATTTCCAATTGAATTTCGCCATGTGTTTTGAATATTTTGAGGATCCAAGAGTTAACATTTGATCATTAATTGAATTTAATTTTAAATGATTTGAATTTGATTTTTCGAATTATTACTATACATAATTTTATAATTTATTGAGCATTTAATGAAATTAATTCTAGGATATTTTTGGTATTTCAGGTTCATTTTTTTACCTTTTCATAGCTGTAATATACTGTTTCAGGATCCTGGAACTTTGCTAGCAACTTTGCCTCGCCTGGCAAAGAAATCAAGAAACACAAGCGAAAAGTCATAAACTTTTAATCTGAAGAATGATTCCAAAAGCAAGATCAAAGAACAGAAAATCTAATGTCACCAAAAGTAAATTTCCTTACAATGTGGAAATTATGGCACGAGCTGCTCATAGATATCAAAAACAGTACAGAAAGCGACTGTGTTTGGTAGGTTGGTGGGTTAGGTGTGCATAAATAGGAAGATCAAGACGAATCTCCCATGTCTCTTTCTCACTCTTTTTTTCCTATCATTATATTTTTTTTAAAAAAAAAATATTTTTTTATTTTAATATACTAATATAAAAAATAATTTAAAAAAATAAAAAAATAATTTTAATATATTTATAAATAAAAAACACTTTAAAAAATGCTGATAACTCTTTAATATATTTATAAATTTTACATACTTATTTGAATTAGCATTTAGTGGAATCACTATTTATTTAAAAAAAATTAAGATTTTTTAATAATAATATCACTTTTATGTGAATTTTCAATTATTGAATGATTGATCCCATTACCAGAAATGGGTAGGTGTGAATAATTTATATGGTAATATGTTCTCCAAGAACACATGGTGGTCAACTCTTTTAAATATTTGGACAGTTCTCATGTTGTGGCCTGCGAGTCTCTGCATAACATATGTATATATGTTTATTTTTTTAGTTTGATAATAAAATATTTTTTGAGTTATTTTATTGTTAATTAAGAACAACTCGTTCTTGAAATAACTAAATAAAAGTCCCATTAAAAAGACCTTACCTAAACTAAGACTGCTTGCATTCACTATTAGTATATAGTATAATAATAATAATGTCTCAAAGCATGCTGCAAAATGATGGGCCTGGGTCAACATCCCCAAGCACGTGAATGATGGGCCTGGGCTCTACATCCCCGACCACGTGACTCACGTCGCAGAGTTCTAGGTAAGGTCTACAAGAAGCACCGCCCCAGATCCTCCGCAGTAGATTGTCCAGGAGCTGATATAGCACCGGCCTCAAGTGCTCCATGAGTGAGGTAGCTGCCGAACTTGCGGCTAAGTAACCATGAAATCAAGCCCCTTTCACCCCATACAACTCCTATAATTGGGGCCTGTAGTTTTGGTAGATAGAAATGCATTGATGTGGAAATTTCATCGATGATTTAACCAAAATCTCTGAAAAGAGTTCCATGAAATGTGTGCATTACTTACTTGAAAATGTACCATAACCCGAAAAATGTTTTCCGTAATCTTTTATGTCTAATGCAGCTGTAGAAATCTTCACCATGTCAGCTCCAGTGGCTTGTATTCTTGCAACAAGATCGGCAATGGTCTCAGGAGTTGGAGTATTGTGAAAATTGTGAGATGAAACAATGACTTTGAATTTATCAGGTTTCTTTCCATCCATGGAATCGTTGAATTCATGAACAATCTGCAAAACAATAAAGGCTAGGAGGCTCAGGACTTCCAAAAAGCAGTATCAGATGGTATTTTCCAATGGAAACATTCTGCACTAGAAACCGGAGTTTATTTGACAAAATGGATACCTCAAGCTCAACATCAATATAGTTAGCTCTCAATTGCATTGCCAAACGAAGTGCTTCCCGCCGCTTGGTTTCATCACCCTCATACTGACTACCTTCCCAAATTGGTCTGGAAAGTACAGATTTCACAAAGACGCTTATTAACTGAGAAAAAGATTTGACATTTGTGGAGCAGAATCCAAATAAATGCCATAACGAAAGAAGCAAGTATTGTTCGACTTGGTCTTTACCTGCAAGTGACCAAAGTGAGCAAGGAGACAATAAAATAAGGATTTCAAGACCTTGGTGAGGATTGAAGTTTGTCAGACAATCGACGACATCAGCACCGATTTTCTTAGCATTTCTCATTGGGATCAACATTTGATCGATCGACCGTGGTTCCCAGTAGTGGTGTACATTGCCATGTAGGACTGCTTTGCACTTCACTAGTACTTATTTGAAGATCAGATGTAGTGAACTAAAAGCAAGCAACCAAAGGTGGAAAATCAGCCAGATGACAGCAGTCAACATGAGAAAGCATTGACACTTGCTGACCAAATTTATTCGAGGAATTGAAAGAAAAACATACAGATAACATTATTAAGTGGAGCCTGGCATGAAAAAAATGGAAACCTAATGTTCAGGAAGGCTTCCCATGTTCAAGAAAAGTTAATTGCTATGCTGGTCTTAGGAGTTGAGTTTACAAGGGAGAATTCTCAGCAAAACTGCCCTCAATAACATGTTAAAGAAGAATAAACTCATTCAACCTGAAGTCTTATATTTGAGTTTCGACATTAAATTTTTAAAAATATTATATATTTACATCGAATTAGTTTCATACACAAAATTCCTCAAGTTTTGCAAAGTATCTATTCACAAGATCAAATCTTACTAAGAACAGGTAATTTTAGAAAAAATCCAAACGCAATTCAAGAAAATTCGTCCAACCTTATTGTTATTATCCATGACAACCATTTGACAAGCTTGTTCTTGCCATTTGCTACCTTCTAACTTCAAGTATTACACCAAACATTCTTCGAACTTTGTATGTCTTCCTAGCTATATTTTTTATGCTCTGAGAATGCTACAGATTACATGGACTCGAGTCTTGGGGTATTCATAACGTTTTCCAGTTCATTGAACTCATTCATAAACACAAACTGTGGATCTTGTCAAACTATAATATTTGGTTTTTAATGGTTTTTTAAACCTTTTCTGTTCTGTTAATGTTTTTTTAAAGACAATTTTATCTCCCAGGACACCCCTTTCTTGTTTAACATTTGGTTTCAGCCTTGAAAATGGAAGCCAGGACTCACTGTTTAGTAGAGGACTGATACATTTAATGTCCTTGCATAATAATCAAGTAACCAGCAGGAGAAGAAATAACTAGTTTTCAAAAATCAATCAGCTTTTATTTATGAACCGATAGTCGCAATTAAATGATAGTCCGAGATTACACATTACAGCATTATTTATATGGTGCAACACATCAGAATTTGGCTAAAACAATCTCCCGCATGAAGTCCTTCGGAGCTGCAAGCAGAGATGGACAGACAAAAATGAGGTCATTTCAATCATAGATGGAATTTATGAAACTATATATTATACATTAAAGGTTTTCTATTCATCAAACGAGCTTTGAGGAAGAATGACTCTGTGATGGGCTTTATATCTGCGGTGGATAAAAGAATTGTACAAGATCATTAAGGATTGAAGTTGGCAGCTTCAGTTAATTAGGATTGCAGGGCTTTGGTTGATAGACAAGTTCTTGCCATTTCAATAATTCGTTTGTGAGTAAAACTTATCCACTAGAGTATAAATCCGGCTCAATTCCAGGTTTGCATGACAGTAGTAGGATGGTATAGAAGGTGTGAAGTTCTTCAATTGCTAGCAAGTATTATCCGGGCTCAGCGCAGTAGCCAGTAGGCCTTTGGAAGGAATATAAAGGAGATACAATGAAGAAATACAAGGGATGATTACGAAAGCGATAGAAAGGAGAAGTAGGGGAGATACCTTCTCTGCCGGTGAAGAGGTTGAACTGCCCGATGGCCTGTCTGAGGAACATCTCAACTCCACTCACTGTAATTGCTCCAGCTGCATCAGCATCTTTTAATAGTCTGGTTTTTCTTGGTGTGTAAACAGCATCGAATACCAGTTGGTAGTTCCCCAAGGTTTCCTTAAACAAACAAATATAAGGTTTTAATAATGAAAACCAACATGAAATTCTGTTCTTGTTATGAAGTGGAGAGAATATGAAGCGGAGAGAACCTCGGCCGCGGGAATTCGATCTGTACTCGGATGCATTCCAATCGGTGTTGCATTTGCAAGGATTGCCCCATTCTCAGGCTGGAAATGTGCTAGACTTTCAAAATGTTGAGCTTCACCAGAAACAGCTCGAGCAAGACTCTTTGCTCTCTCTTTTTGGAAAAACATGAGAAAGAGATGAAGAACGTTTTAGATGCTCTTGAATTTCTTATGTTACCAGTTCATAAGGAACTAATCAGCATACTGCTTCAAGGAAAAAGAAGAAAATGACAGTGGATCTACCGAGATCGATGTCGAAAATAATTAAACGGGCTCCTCTACTCTTAGCTCCAACTGCAATTGCTCTTCCAGCACCTCCAGCACCAACTACCACAAACTGTTTCCCAGCCAACGGAGAATTTAAGGATCTGCCATTGACGTATTTCTGATCTGTGATATTCACATGACCAATGCGTATACATCACTAACCAGATCTGATAAGCAATAACTAAGTATTTACAGTCACTTTCAAAACGTATACAACCTTCTAAAGATACAGAGCTGAGGAAGTAATGTCAGTACCTCTCAAAGCATCCTCAATTGCAGTTATTGAACCCTCACAGTCTGTATTATAACCTATCAGTTTCCCATCACAGGGCCTCCTTATGATGGTATTAACAGCTCCAATACACTGACAGGCACAAAATGTTGATTACATTGCAATATGTCAGGGCTAGAATCAAGAACTGTAACATCAAGTATAATAAATTATAACTGATCACTGTTGTCATCCAGATGAAAAACTTACAAGATGGTCATAAACATGAAGCTTCTGTGAAGATGGAAAATAAAAATACCTGTGAAATTACAAAACATCTAAAATGGAAGATTAAATCACCTTAGCCAGTGGATGGACTTCATCACAGAACTGCACGACAGCTTCCTTGTATGGAAACCCAACACTACAGTTCAGAAAATGAGCGAAATGAGAAACTAAATTAGGAAAGACGATGATCTCAACTAAGAGATTAAACCATTCGGATAATGAGATTTGATCTCGTAACACATCATTTGATATAACCATCTTAATTCAAAAATAACTTAAAGAAAGATTTTATATATCGTATACGAACCAAATGTAACATACAAATAGACGGCACTTCACAATTTCTAGCAATCCTAGCTCCTTCCAATTTTATGCAAAATGAATATTGAACCGAGAAAAAACAAGTTCTTCACATGTGATGTCAAATTAAGCAAAGTTTTATATTAAAATATTGATGCCTTATTAACTTCAAAATGGACTACAAAATTGCATGTACCGTACCTATAACCAGCAAAGTCAGGGCTTGCGTAGACATCAAAGAACTTCTTGAGATCATCGACAAACATGGGGACATAGATCCCATTAAAGTTCACATGTCTCAGGGTAGGATTATGCAACAGAGGGCCTTTGCTGTGGCCAACTGGCTTTGAAACAAGACCGAAAACTTTAGTATCTGAATTAATGCAGTCAACCTTGTAGGCTTCTCTAAGGCTGTCTAATGTAGGTAAACCAGGAATTGAATTTCCTTCCATGGATCCATAGACTAAAGCACCACCGAATTTGGGGCACAACAGCTGGCTTATGAGGCCTCTCTCCCCCACCGAGTATGCAACTGCTGGCACCTGCAGGTTAAAGAAAAAGCTGAAATTGTATCACGCGAGAAAGTCTGATTCAAAGAAGAATCTATCTTGATCCCAAAGTCATGACCAAAACCTTATGTTATGAAGATTTTCACTCTCATTTCTAATCTCGACGAACTTTATTTTCTTTTTTGGATTCTCTTTGCCAACCCAATCTCGAATTACAACTTGTTCTTTCCCAAGAAATTTGATCTCTGTGTGCATGTATACAAATCAAACATGCTTTAATTTGATTCATAATCTACAGAGTGATACATGCCACATCTAACTAGTTTATTTTCATCCACTCTGATCTTTTGCCATTTCTATACACCTTAAAGGCATAAAGCTTTTAGCATGATGTCTCATACCTCGCAATGCGAAAGCAAATGAAAAATCCTTTCCATTTCTGTGATATCATCTGCATTAGAAACAACTTTGATGATATCTGCTTCAGTAGCTTGCATGGTTGCAACAAGATGGCTGAGATTTTCTTTCGAGGGGGTTGCACCATTCAAGTAAGATGATACAATGACTTTCCCACCATTCTGATGCTTGTTTTTCAGTTCCCATATCAGCTCAGAGGCAACCTGGATGACATGGGATGCAAGTCAAATACGAGCCAGAGCTTCACAAAATGTTAACTGTGATGATCAACACTGTCATATTGCTACTTATGCAAGTTACAGGCATAAACAATCAACACAAATCACAAATTTCTGCTTTTCTGATACAACTTCACACGTTTTGCAGTTTTCTACCCAATTCAATCCCGAAAAAGAACTTCATAAACTACCTTAAGCTCCAAATCAATATAATCAGCTCCCAGATCATTTGCCAAACGAAGTGCTTCCAACCTTCTGTGCTCATCCCCTTCGTACTGCCCACCTTCCCACTTTGGCCTGGTACAATTATGCTATAATTAACATAAAAGAAATTGAAAGTTTTTATTTATTTATTTATTTATTAAAGCCTGCATCTAGTGCCATATACACGTATCATCCATGCACACACATATGCCTTCTAATTTCCATAAATTCCAAAGTTACAAGACCTGTTTAGGATTTTAACCTGCACGAAAGCTCAACCTCGTGTCGTGAGTTAATTAGGTTAATCCATGAGTTGATTAGGTTAATCTATGAGTTTACAGGTAAATTTATTTATTTATTAAAAAAACAATTAAAAAAATATAATATAAAATTACTTGATCATTAAATTAACTTGTCTAGCCTGCCAGAACAATTTTATAACGATGCTAAATTCATTTTCTTTAAACAACACAAGTATATTTCTTATATCTACAGATCCGATATTTAGCTCCGGCTGATTTTTTTTTAATATTTTTAAAACAAAATCATTTTAATTTTTAAAATATTTTTATTGAACTAGATTAATCCGTACCGTCCATAACTTCAACCTTGCGCCAGATCAACCCGTGTGGAGTTTAATTAACAATGCTTCTAAGCCCTCGATTATATCCGTGATGAATCTAATGGTTAGCCAATTTCCTTCCATTTTCTTCTGTTAAACTTCCAGCTTTTTTTTTCCCTTTTTTTTTTTTTTTCAAAATGACAAAAAAAGAAAAAGAAAGTGAAGGAATCTAGGATTGTCGCGACGCTAACCCACCAGGCACAAACACCAGCGTCTGAGCTCCACTTGTGAGCCTTGCATATGGGTCCCATTATAATGTGGTTCCATTATCAACAACAAGATTGATATTAGTGATTATTTTTTAAAGTTTTTTTTTAAATATTAAAATAATATACTTTTTATTTTATTTTTTATATTAATAAAATTTAAAACACATAAAAATATATTTTAAGAAAACAAATTTAAATTCTTGGCAAATATGCAGTCAATCAAGTTACGAAACATGATATTGGTCGTGTGTTTTTAAATTTTTAAATTTTTTTATTTTAAATTATTTTTTTAATGTTTTTGAATTATATGAATATGAATATGTTAAAAATAAAATTTTAAAAAAATAATAATAAAATATTATTTTTATATATTTTTAAATAAAAAAATACTTTAAAAAATAATAAATACTACAATATACATACAAATTCTTGGTCCTAAAATAAAGGAAGACAGGAAAGTTAAAAAGAGATAGTTAAATTACATTTTTTGCCATTATCAAATGTTCCACTCCTATCTGAATAATATAAAATTTGAAAGTTACCATATAGTTTTTAAGAGTTTCAATATTATCCTCCCCTGCTTATGAACTAATTAAAAGCTAATATCCTCACACTTTATTTTATTTTTTCTTACTTTTCCCCCATCTATACTCAAAAACCAAATTTAAAAAATAGGCCATTTAGTGATTAGGAGTAACATTGGACCTTCTTGAAATCTAGAAGGACAAGATTAGAAGATTTTAAAACATAAGGGTTGAAATAGAACATTCATGAATATACAGGGATACAATTTGAAGTTCACCCAAAAACGTGGGAAGAGGAGAAAGGTTTGAGGAGACTGGAGACCGACTCCTCCTTTACAAGATCATTGCCCACATAAAGTCAGTCCATTTAATGATTACTTACAAGGATAAAACTTTTCATGGGAGACGTATTCCATTCAGAGCCGTCTCCTTCTCTTCGATCACTACTAATTTTTCTCTTTGAACCCTAATAATTCAAAAATTGACCATACGGGATCGCGACTAATCTAAGAAAAAAAGAAAAAAGAAGTTACCTGTAGACAATGATCACCGGCAATGGCTTGTTTCTGATGATGGTTTCCAGGTCTTGGCTAGGCTGAAACTTGCTAATGCAGTCCAACCTGACCTCCACAACATCAGCGCCTTGTGCCTTTGCACTATGCATGTCGATCACCATTTGCTCAACAGATTGAGCCATTAATGGAGCACAAACCATTACAGAATTTGTCAGGACTCCAACACTCCCCATCAGACCAAATTAAAAGATGAAGAAACCAGTAATTTTTGAGACAGAAAAGTGCAGTGACTCGCAAAGGATTGCTGTGTGTTTGCAGGGTATGATATAGAAGGCAAGATCGACACTTTCTTGGATTCTAAGTTTAACAAAAACTAAACAAAATAGAAAAGAAGAATGAAAGGAGATCAAAATGAAGAGAATATAATAGAGACCCAGCAATCCAAATAGAACAAGCTCATGCCAAGCAATGCTTTGTCTTTCTCTAGTGGGATTAGGGTGTATATATAGCCAGGAAATTAATTAGCAGATAAGGTTTGGTGAGTTTTGCCACGGCCTCCGCTTGAAGCAAGTTCTAGGAAAATGAAATAAAAATCTGACACTGGAGCTGTTTCTTGCATTTGCTTTGCATTGATTTTTTCAAGTGTATTTTTTTTAAAGCGTGATTACAACAAAATTGTAAGAAATTAACCACAATTTTTTTTTTATTTTTTTTATTTTCAGAATCACGATTTCAGCTCGAGAGAGAACGATATATTATCTATTCTACAGATAGTTTTAAAATAATTTTTTATTATTTTAAAATAAAAGTAATAAAAGACATATCTTTTATTATTATTACCGTCTGTGATTTTACTGTCTTGAACGTTAGAAAAAAAGTTGACCGATGGAGTTGTTGAGGTTTTTTTTTTTTTTTTTTTAATATTCTCCAATCATGATTTTTGGGTCTTTCTTAGATTAGGTTTAATGGTGAGAGTTTGGTTAGGTGAATTTTAATTGAGCTTACATTGACTGTGCCGTCAATAAAAATAGAC
>Ga0307518_10003925_pt1 | contig 10687 bp, 5 predicted proteins | sample 25_EM_MG_FD_203889 | JGI IMG/M metagenome (GOLD analysis project Ga0307518, IMG submission 203889) | Populus trichocarpa ectomycorrhiza microbial communities from riparian zone in the Pacific Northwest, United States - 25_EM | ecosystem: Host-associated > Plants > Roots > Unclassified | place... | reverse complement strand
ATTATTTAATCATATTTTCTTTTTTCTAATATTTGTTTATTTTAAAACATAATTCTTCACTTTCTTCTAGCTCCAGGTTAAATTAATGGAAAAGGATTTTTTTTCTCTTTCAATAAGCAAAAAAAGTCATAGTACTTAACTATTCGAATATTGCTTATATTCCAATTATTATACTAATATGTTTTATTTGCTTAAAAACCAAATCGAAGTTACAACTTTCGAAGAGTTATTAGATTATAAAAGCCAATATTATAATGATAGATACTTCTTGAGTCATTCTATTCCTAGGTTTTATAAGAAAAGAAGAATTAATCTTTTTAATATAATGATATATCCTTTTCAATATTCATTTAAGTGCATTCAAATAACTCATTTGATTTTTAAAAAGAAATAAATGGATTTAGATTAAAAAAATTATTGTTTGTTTAAAATACTAAGTTTACTAAACACAAAGATAGAGTCACATTTAAAATGAAGAAAATAATTTGAAAAGGGAAAGAGAATTAAGTGATAATGGTATATAGCATAGAAAAAAAAATTGATACTAATTTGAAAAAACAAATAGAAAAATCATACAAATTTTGGATTAAGTATTTTATCCTTGTATGAGATTTATTACTATCTTTATTCAAACTTAGTAGTAAACTGTAATAGTCCGGCCCAACCTGCCGTATATTATTATTTTTTTTACCTTACCGCCTTCATGGTATTTAATTTTATTTTTTAAAATAAAAAATTGTTATCATCCTTAAGATCTCTCCAAAAATCGACTTCATCCATATGTACAAATTATTTCTAGAAAGGTTGTTAACATGAAGAGAGATCATGCCGTCCATTTCAACCAATTAAATTTTTGTATCTTCATCAAACACTATAAATACCAAGTCTTGAGACTTTTGACCAGTGAACTGGGATTTGTCCTGGTCAACTCTCAAGTTAAATTTTAAAACTATGATAATAATAATTTTTATTTTTATATTAACCCTCAAGATCCGTAACCCAGACCTTGCCCCAAATTAATTAACCCTTAATAATCAAGTTTTAAAACTTTGATAATAATCACTTTTATTTTATGTTAACTCGGGTCAACACATGACCCTGGCCTTACCCCGGGTCAACCCTTGAGTTGAGTTTTTAAATTATGATAATAATCATTTTTATCTTTACATTGACTTGATTCAACAGTCAACCCCACTCATGACCCGAGTCTTGTGTCCCGTGTCGACCCCTGAATCTAGTTTTAAATTATAATAATAACCATTTTTATTCTTACGCTGACTCAGGTGAACCCGATCCGGACCTTAACCAGTGACCCGGACTTTACCCTGGATCAACCCCCGAGTTAGTTTTTAAAACTATGATAAAATTATTTTTATAATTACATGAGATAATTTTAAAATTGAAAGTTTTTTATAAAGATATTTTAAAAATAAAAAGTAATAAATATTGTCTCTAAATATATATTTCCCTTGTAACTTTTATTTTAAAATATATATATATTCACTCTAAAATTATTCTAAAAATTTTTTTATTTTTTTATTTTTTCAATCAAATATCTGCGCTGTTCACATGCCTTTTATTTCGGCTATCAAAGGACAGTAAACAAAATGCTACCTTCGTTTGTGGTCAATTAGTTCAAAAGGCAAGGAAGATGCTTTGACTTTGTGCATATTTGGTTGTTTGACCACCTTTGTCAGTCAACCACGGTACAATCCTGATTAATTTATCACCTTAATTAGAGGGCCGTTAAAAAAAAATATTTAATAGTTACTTAATCATGTGTCCATGCATGAGTGTTTGTCGCTATTAATATGCAAATTAATCATATGAAAAACTCAAAAAAATATAATTAATATGCAAATTAATCGTGACGTAGAGAATTAGTGTAAACAACAGGTCAAAATCTCGAAATCCTTGTCTATATTTACTGCAAACGACAGAAATAGAGAATTATCCAAGAGAATTATACACAAATATCGAATAATATCTCCTGTAATGCATGGCACATGCAAAGCAAATATGGGAATGATAGCATGAACAAAAGAAAAGGAAGTAATTGTCTGCGAAGTTTCTTGGACATTCCTGTCAAAACGCATAAAGAGATCGATTGGCTCGCAAACCAAGTGGATCAAGAATCAACGCATGCATATAATCCAACCGAAAGCTAACAACACAAAGTCTCCCAAATTTAGAAATTTAATCTGGACTTGCTAAAACTATGATCCAAATGGAACTTAGAATCCCTTTCAAGAATTCAAAATTTATCGAATCATCTTTGGATATGTTCCATGAACAGAAAACGTAATCTCTCAGATCTCATGGCGGGGATTGGTGAGTCGGTGCGTAAAACTTATTCATGATTATAGTAAAATATGAGGGTCTAAAGTAACTTTTCTAAAAGGTGTACGAAATCATAATATTGCAATTAAAACAAAGATTAATTAGAAAATGTCGTCAAAAACGGAAAGGGTTTCAGGGAATCATAATTGGCAATGAATAAACTGCGCATTGCTTCCACCTTTCAAATATAATTTAAGAGGGAAAGGATGGAAACGAATTGCTGATTGAGTCAGTCAAAAAAGGATGAGATGAGGGAGGACATGAACATATGCATTGGTCCCAAGGAAATACCTTTAAACGAAAGCATAGAACATGTTCTCATGGGAAGAAAGGAGCATGAGTGCCCTTGCTAGGGGGCACTATGCCACACACAGAGGAACACAAAATTCGGTTAAAGTCGAACGTTGTATCAAAAGTATATATGCTTCGTACGGTTGAGATTATGTTTAATCAGAGAAAGTATAGACAGTTTTTTGAATGAAAGAACCCCACCTGCAACATGTTAGTGCATTCATTTTATTGTTTCTGCAAATTCTTGTAGGTTTTGTTTCCTTTGTTTCAAAAAATGAAATGGATTGATCGAGGCAAGGCAAAACCATGCATGTGTTGCGTTTGCTCCTTGTACATGCATTGTTTTGGTTTCCTGTCTGAGGTAATAAATTTCATTTATAGAGAGGAAAAAACATAAAACCAGCTCGTAGATACATGATCAAAAAATTAAAAAATATCAATGAAATATTCCAGCAGCATACAAGGAAGATTTTATTAGTATTGAAAATTGCCTACAAAAACGGTGATAGAATACTACTATTGAAAAATAAATCATCGGGTTTTTTATTTAATCAATAATTTTTAATACCGATAAAGTTATCAATGGAATTTTCACATTTAAAAATTAGATTTTACCACCTATTTCCGTCAAAAATTTTATCATTGTTTAATTATTTTTCTAACAAAATATTTTATTGGTGATTTTGTCACCGAATTATTACATTTTCTGTAAGTTTTACTAAAAGTTCCTGAATGGTTAGAAACATTCCAGTAAAATTGCCAATGAAATATTGATTTTGTCAATGATTTCATCGAAGATTTGAATTTTTTTTTATTAGGATCCCCAAGCCAATAATTGCTTGCTCATAATAAACTCACAACCATAAATAATGCAAATTCATATACAATAAACCCACAAACAAAAGGTATCTCCAAAAATTAACACATACAAATTTCACAATGAATAATGTTAAATGGATAGACCTATGAGTTTTCACGGTCAAAAAATTTAAGTAGCAAATTCATATAAATAGTGCACAACAATGTGATAGACAGAATTCCATATACGAACAAAAAAAAAGAAAGTAGAAATGAACAAAAAAAAAATACTAGTAGGAAACTATCCAAATTACAATTGAAATACAATCAAATCAACAAGGTAAATGGTAAATTATACATGATACATCACATCAAAGGTGCTGAAAATGAAGGTGGAGGGGGAGAAAAAGATTTCAATAAGTTAACTTAAAATATAAATGGGTTAAAACGGGTTAGTTTGCTTACTTGGTGAAATAAATTTTTTTTATCAGTTATAGGTTATGGTGGCTGTATTTGTTGAGGTTGTGGAGGTGGTTGTCGAGACGTTAGAGAGAGAAAAGGAGAGGATTTTGGTCTGAAAATCACAAGGAAAATAGGTTGTGGAGAGCCACTTTTAATTTTTAATTTCTCTTAAAATCACTGACAGAATTTTTGCCAATATTTTTATCAGTGATTTAAAACGTCATTAACTCCAGCAAAAATGCCAACAAAATGTTTTTTTATTCTGTCACCAATATTACCATCTTAAATTATTGATGGAAGATTCATGTTGTATTTTCCGTCACTAAAGAACAATGGAATATTTTTCATCGGTATTTTTGTTGTTTTTTTCTATTTTTCTAGTAATTATATATAATTCAAAAACTTAGCATTTAAATGTAACTTATTTCTTTCTAGTTTTAACATGCTATTTTTTTCCAGATTCATATCTACAATTATATATGAATAGTTAGTATTGGTTATTTACCTGCGGAATGTCATGGATATTTTTCAAAATCTACTTTTATTTTATTATAATTAAAATAGGTATTTGTACGAAATGGTACAAGTTATTTTTTTTATTCATGCATTATTTTACCAAAATATTTGTTTATTAGCATCATATTAAAATATGTTTTTTTATAAAATCTTTAATAATTTAAAATAAGTAGGAAGAAATATACCTCTTCAATCTAAACTATATTATCTTGTTAATGCATTTCTTTTTTTAATGAAAATATTTTCTTTTTATTAGAAGCATTATTTTTCAAATAAGAAATTTATCATGATATGCAAAGAAAGTTTAAAATTACAAAAAAAATTCATGTCTTGATATTTTGTATGCAATTTAAGAAATAAGATAATAATTAGTCTGAGAAACTTATTTTAAAAAATTAATAAACAATATAAATTTTATTTTCATTGAATATTCAAGAAAAAATTAATTTTTTTTACATATTAGTTTCATATATAATAATTAACAAAATAATTGTTGATATTATAAAAAAAATGCTATAATCTTATTTGAAAAACAAATAAATTGTATTTAATGGAATAATATTCTAAATATAATTTTAGTTATTTTATTTACAATGAATTTTAATTAAAATTAAAAAAAAAAGACTATATACTTGTATGAAAAGAGGGTATATGGGCTAGAACCAATACAAAGAAGTCCACCCCCTCATTTGTTTTTGTTTAATAAAATGGACAACACTTGCTTCAACTTTTGTTTTTAGCAAAGTAGATAACTTGTCATTTATAATGGTAGAACGATGGGTCATTAATGGTTAGAAAGTTAGAGTTTGAGTTTTTAGATTTTAAAAACCTATTTTCAACATGTTCTTCGCCTATAAATATTCAAAAAACACCTTAAAAACTTCAATAAACTCATTTATAACATCAAAATACTCTTTAATTGGTGAAAAAACCCAAAATTAAGTTAAATAAAAAAAATTCCTAAGTCCTGATCTATGTTTTCATAAAATAAGAGTTTCAAAACATTTCAATGATACTTATTTCATCAAGTAGAACCTCTTAATACTAAAATTGTTTTTCTTATTATTGGAATGTAGCAAATCAACCACTTTCTTTTTCCTCACTTTTTTTCCCATGATTTTCTTTTCTCTTTCAAACTCATAGACTTAAACATAAATAAAATGAAGTTTAGGACATAAACATATAATTCTAAAACTAAAATGAGTAAAAAAATATATAATTTTTCGACAAAAAATGAATTTTTTTCTCGTGAATTTGAGAAAAACTCCTTTTTTATTTTGATCTTTTTTATTTTAATTATTTATTATAATACAAAGTTTAAAATCTATTTTACTAAACTAGCCTCTAATTCAATTTTGATATTTTATCAAAAACATTAAATCTCAAGAACAAGCAAATAGAAGAAAATATCAATAAATAAAATATAACAAACATCACATTTTCTTATTAATTCATTTTTTTATGAAAATTTGTTTTTCATCATAAGCATTATTTTTTAAATAAAAAACTTATCATGAAATGAAAAGCAAGTTTCAATTAAAAAAATCATATCTTGATATTTTATATGCAATTGAAGAAACAAATAATTAATTTGAGAAAAGCATGTAAAGAATTAATAATAACAAAATATAAATTTTATTTTTATTGAATATTCATGAAAAATGTTTTAAAAGATTTTTGCATATTAGGATCATATCTAATACCTAATGAAATGATTGTTAATATTATCAAAGAATTACTATAATATTATTTGAAAAAAAGGAAAATTGAATGGTGTTTAATGGAATAATATTTTAAATACAACTTTAATTATTTTATTTATAATGAATTTAAATTAAAATTATTTTTAAAAAAAAAACTATAGGGTTGTATGAAAATAGGTCAGGTGATTAGGTTTGGATAAGCCAACATGCTTGATCCCATATAAAGAAGTTTCGGTGCACATGAACCTTCTTTTCTCTTTTCTTGTTTAATAAGGTGGATGTGTCATTCATCTTTTTTTTTCAAATGGACAATGCATTGTTTGTTGTTGTTTGTTGTGGTAGACGACGAATGATCTAATAGTAAAGATTATGACTATTGGAGGTGACTATAAAGTTAGGGTTCAAGTTCTAGGACTTTAAAAATCCATTTTGAATTTTTTTTTCACCTGAAAATACTTAATAAATACTATAAAAACCTCAATAAACTCATTTCAATGATACTCCTTTTATCGAGTGAAACCTATTGATATCAAGATGGCAAGTTCAAATTTTTTTTTATTGTTGTAATTTGGCCACCCAACTACTCCTTTTTTGATGACTTTCCCTCTCATCTATCAAACTAAAGAATTGAAATATAAATAAAATGAAGTTTGGGATCTAAATGTAAAATTATAAAACTAAAAGGACCGAAATGATAGAACATAGATTTTTTTTTACGAAATGAATTATTTTGTGTGAATTTGAGAAAAGCCGCACTACCTTTTTTTTTTCTATGGTGGACCTTTTTGTTTTAATTACTTTTCATACTACAAATTTAAACTCTATTGCATCGAATTGACTTGTAATTCAATTTTGAGATTTTATCAAAAACCTTAAGTTCTCAAGAACATGTAAACATAAGAAAATATCAATAAATAAAGTATCACAAACATCACTGAAATTAGAAGAAGAAATACAGCAATAATAAATTAAAAAAAAAAACACTTGTTAAACAATGTCGTTTTTAGTGAATTGTGAGACTAAACACAATAACCAATAGTGAATTAATTAATGTTTTTTTTTTAGATGTATTGTGTAATATTGACGAAAAAAAGGTTTCCGACAACCTTTCTAATTAGGATTTGAAATATAGATTTTTCAACACAAATTATTGAGTGATCTTGATGTATACATAATTATTCTCACTTTCATTAATGGATTCTGCAATAAGTCTTGTGTGATTGTGAAAAATTACAGAAGAAAAAAGAAACATACTAACAATTTGCATTGAATAATTTATCAGATCTTAGATTCGTTGGTTCTTGTGGTTGGCATTGATAAGCAAAGATTTATGGTTTTTGATGAAACATGAGTCTATTTACGAGACCCACAGCAAACTTTAATCTCACATGTGCTGAACTGGGGTTGGTGATAATAGCATAAAATCTTTTATTCAACTTGTCATTGCCAAGAACTAGCATAGAAACCTCATAATTTTTGCAAAACCCTACTTTCGAATCACTACCCAGCCTGAAAAGTAGATTGACCCAATTTGATTGAGCACTTGATAAAGTGAAGGGCAGGTTTTTGCCTGATATGGGTCTTAAAGACGGCCACTAACATGAGATTTGATTGATACACTCTCTAAAAGAACAACTCGGGTACAATTCATACTTCTGGGTACGGAAAAACTCCATGTTTTTTCACATCAAGCCTAGCCCAATTGACTAGAATGAATACTGATTAGCTATGCTGTAGTGACTGCAGAACATTTTCAAGTCTTGCCCATAATGAACGTCAAAAAATTGTCGCTGACGAACCTGGGAAATCAATCAAAATATGAGAAGTCTCTTTCTCAGGATAATGCAATATTCAGGACATCAATGTCTGTCCTCACAACTGAGCCCGTGAATTTTATTCTTTACTTAGCATTCTATACATTATCCCTAATATTCGTGTCTAAATCTTATGGTACCATAAGTTAACTTTCCTTCTCCTTTTATTCTATCTTTTCTGATGAACACAATAATATTCGTGTCTAAATCTTATGGTACCATAAGTTAACTTTCCTTCTCCGTTTATTCTATCTTTTCTGATGAACACAATCTCATGACAAGCCTCCACAATTCACCAAACACTTCACTTTCACACTTCATAACTGGGAAATCATCAATGTACAAGTTCAGGCCCGAGCTCAATGTTTTGATCCTCGACTCCCAATATTGTTGCCATTTTGATAGTTGCTTTTCATTGAAGGGATTCTTTTCATTAGGTAGATCATTAATCCTGAAACATTGTCTCATGCTATATGAATTTTCTTGGTTACAAAGGAGAGAATTTAACCTAAGCCATCTTTCTTCAGGAGACAGAGCATTGTCTGTATTAGCATTATTGTAGACGAGGGAATAAGTAAGATATTCCTTAATCATAGCAAGAAATCTTCTTCATTAGTTGCAAGAATTCAGGGTACACGAGGTGTTTTCCTCTTAAAATTTACTAATAAACTGAAGGAGATCAGCAGAACATTGCAGCTATTTACTGTGTCATTTTTTATTCTAGGTCCCTCAAGTTTTTCATTCTTTCCGTTTTAGTTATTGAATTTTATTTGTTCCCCAAAAGTTATGTTTGTATGATTTTATGTTTTGAGATTTGTTTCGGCTTGCATGCTCCTACGATGCAAGATGTCAGAGAATATTCTAACCTTAAAAGAAAATTTGGTTTTATAAAATAGAATTTTAGGTTATTGTAAAAAAATAAAATTGAATGAACAATGACCAAAATTAACATAAACAAACAGCAGGGCCTTTATTTAATAGCATTGTTCAAAAATAGAAAACAAACTTCAATTTGGTCCCTCAATTTTTAATTTTTCATATTGATCCTTATTCTTTTAGTTTTTTATATTTTGATTCTTAACTTTATTTTTATCAAGTTTTGGTTTTGAATATTGAGAGATAAGAGAGAAAATTATCAAAAATAGAAAACAAACTTCAATTTGATCCCTCAATTTTTAATTTTTCATATTGATCCCTATTCTTTTAGTTTTTTATGTTTTGATTCTTAACTTTATTTTTATCAAGTAGAGATAAGAGAGAAAGTTATCAAAAATAGAAAACAACCTTCAATTTGGTCCCTCAATTTTTAATTTTTCATATTGATCCCTATTCTTTTATTTTTTTATGTTTTGATTCTTAACTTTATTTTTATCAAGTTTTGGTTTTGAATGTTGAGAGATAAGAGAGAAAGTTATCAAAAACAAAATAAAAAGAGAGAAGGGATCTATCTAATCACATTCTAGCCATAAAAAAAATTGAACTTGTCAATGAATTTATCATGGAGATAAAGTTCAAAGAAAATATTTTTGCCCTCAGAATTTAGATTGAAGCTCTGAAATGTTTTTATTAGGTTGGGTTTTTATTTTTATTTTTTGAGTGATTAAAAGGTATTTTTAGGTTGAAATTTAGCTTATTAAAGTTCATAAGATGTTTTTGAATTGTTTTTAAGTAAAAATAAGTTGAAAATAAATTTTTTAGATTGGAAAACCCAAATCCTATTTTTTTTTAGTAACCAAAAGGGCCAAAAATTGTACTAGGAGAAAACATGTAATTTGTGCATGCATGCTACCATTTAAAAAAAAAAAAAAAACTAGGCATGCACAAGCTTTTCCTTCTAGGTTAAGTAGGTTTGAATATTTTTTTTTAGTTTTGTATTTAATTTAATTTTTAATAAATATTCTCTTTCTTATTTTTAAGAAATTATTTAGTTGATCTATTATTTAAATAGTAATAATTTTTTGGAAGGTTTCTATAATCTTATAATAACTACATGAGATTATTGTAATTTAACTTTAAATTTTTTCTTGATAAGATTTAAGATAGAACAATTGCATTTGTATTATATATATATATATATCACATGTACTTAGCTACTATAACAAATCTCTAGAATAAATAAATAAATAAATAAATAAATAATGAATAAAATAAAAAGAACCACCGAGATAAAATATTTGAATTTCCTTCTATCATTTACTTCTTACTAAAACAATTAACTTCTCACTTTAATATTTAATTAGCATTCACGATTTTTTTATTCATCAATTAAATATTTTTTAATTCTTTATATTAAATGCATACATCATCTTTCCATTTATCAGTTAAGAAATTTTTATAATATTAGGAAATGTATCTATAATACCAAAGCTTTCTTTCTTTTTTCATTCAAAATTAACTTCTACTCTATCTAGTCTCTTCAAAGTTCCAAGGACTCCCCAAATTACCTTGCTCAAGGCAAGGTGCAAGTTCAAAACTGCAACCTGCGCACGTAGAGACCGTTGCTCTACAAGTTTGTAGAGCAACCAGTCTAGTACACACACACATTGCCGGATGTAATTTACACCGATGGTACGAGAGATAGGAGTCACCTTTGCCGTGGCCTATTCATGTGGTGGTTGTGCACTTCTTGCCCGAGTACTTATTGGTGATGGGATCTGCTCATGTTGCATCATTCTACGAGTTTAAAAAGAAACAGCACTGACGAATCTAATGAAGACCCAGCAACCATCATTGAAAATATAAAGCAAATTTCCAAAAGTAAGT
>Ga0307518_10003924_pt1 | contig 10687 bp, 7 predicted proteins | sample 25_EM_MG_FD_203889 | JGI IMG/M metagenome (GOLD analysis project Ga0307518, IMG submission 203889) | Populus trichocarpa ectomycorrhiza microbial communities from riparian zone in the Pacific Northwest, United States - 25_EM | ecosystem: Host-associated > Plants > Roots > Unclassified | place... | reverse complement strand
AATAATGAAAAAATAATGAAAAAAGTTCTTGTCTAACAACCCAACTTTTAAAAAAAAAAAGTATACGGAGGCAAATAAATATTTTCACTGTTAAGAAGCTTATGAAAAGTAAAAAAAAAAAAAAAACCATTTGTTAACAACTCTAAATTTCATGGACTCCAGGGGTAAAAATGTATATTTACAATGTTAGAAAAATAAAAATAAAACACAGACAACCCTGAATAATCTTTCAATAACCAATGGGTCAATGAAAAAAGATTAAACCACCCCTAACCTCGTTGTAGCAATTCATAATAAACATGTCTATTGCCACAAACTCCCATGCTCTTTAGAGTTTCCATTTTTAGTGATGCTTGTGTGTTTGTTTTGCACCTACTTTTGCGCTTGTGGTACAAAAAACACAACATGGTGTCTGGTAACTGTAAAAACTATGTTTTGTACTATGGGATCCACTAAAAATTAAGTTTAAAACGTAGTTTTCATGAAACAGTTTTTACATATTTTTTTAACTGAGTTTCGTAAAACACTGTTTGTTTTTTCGTTCCAAAAGCGCTTTTGAAAAAAATTGATAATTTTTTATTTTTTTCTTTACTTCAAATTAATTTTTTTTTGTGGTATTTTTAGATCATTTTGATACGCTGATATCAAAAATAAAAATATATTATTTTAATGCATTTCCAAGTAAAAAGCACTTTGAAAAGCAACCGCAACCGCACAACTACCAAATATTTTATACATGTTTTTTGCTGCACATAAACCTCAACCACAATTTTTATCAAACACGTATCTAAATCCAACTAACCACACAATATTTAAACTTATTTTTTTCAAACCACAACTACAAAAGTTATCTCAAAAACAAACACAAGTTTTTTAAAAGCTTTTCAAAAATAAAAAAATCAAAATAATTTTTTATTTTTTTAAAATTTTTAATACTAAAACATCAAAACTATAAAAAATACCTAAAAAACATTAATTTTATATTTTTTACAAAACAATTTAAAAAATAAAAGCTAACACATATACAAACGGTAGTCATAAAGCAATTTACAACAAAATAAGGAACCAATGCAGGCGCCAACAATTTAGCTTGCTTGATGTTTTGCCTAACAAGCTTTCATGAAAATACATCACAAGATCTTGAATATTTCCATCTGGGCAGATCACACCCCAAAAGTGAACTGGTTTGCCTGTCTTCAAGTTCCACAGGGAAGAAAGGAAGATGAAGAAACAAATGAAAAAAGGAAAACTAGAGGGAAGTATGGCAAGGATGCTAAAACCCAGAAAAAAGAATGCATTTCTTAGGACATCAAAATGTTCTGCCAACATATTTGGGTTCTGAAGAAGTAACAAAAGGAGCATACAAGTTCTCTTTCCACCTCAAAACTATTACAAAGATTGCAAGGTAGATTCCAATCGAAATGGAAAACCCAAATAAACACTGCCATGTAAACAGAAGGCCTGCTTGCTTCTCATAGTGGAGCAGCCATGCTCTTTACTATACACCGTAGTCCCTCAAAAAAAGAAGAGAGAATTAAACCGAACCTCGCCATTGCCTATGCAACTAAAGTTTGAGAGCTTCTCTAAAATTAATGCTGAAACTATGCTCCAGGCCCTTCCTTGCTGGACCTGCTACATTTCCCTTTTGCATCATGGCCACAAATTCGTTGTAATCTATGCGTCCATCCTGCAAAATTTATAAACAATCAATGACTACAAGCTCAGCATGCAACGCAGTTTTGCAAAGACAGAAAAGAATTCGTTCACGAGCAACATATATGCAGTATAAGTTGCATTGCAGAAGCATTTTCAACACAGAATCCAAATAGCATATCCACTCTGCCAAACGTCTCTCAAAAACCATGAAAGAAAACCAATACGGATAAATTTCATATTCTTGATTGAAGATATTAGTGGACCAATTTGCATCCAGATAAAGTTTCTATAGGACCAGTAATGCCTCTGCAAATCAAATCATCATCATCTACTATATATTGCGTTTGAACGTGTCTTCCTCAAAGGTCACCAAGTAGACCATTCATCCCTTCCCATCTCTATTCTTGTCAAAACCTCTTCCCATCACTGGTTCAATTAAAATGAAATCTTCAAAAGAAAAAGTAAAAAAAACGATAAACATATCACTTACATTGTCCTGATCAACTTCTTTGATCATTTCTTCCAAGCGAACATCCCCTATTCCAAACTCCTCACAAGCTTGCTGAAGCTCATCGGGAGTAATGTAGCCACTTCCATCCTTATCAAAGTATGAGAAAGCTGCAAATAGATGATCCTGTCTCTCAATTTTGTTTAGATGAAGCGTGGCAGCAATGAACTCTCCATAATCAATTGTGCCACTATTGTCTACATCAGCCTGCAATTTAAGAGTATGCAATAAATTAAAGAAGGATTTTAGACATAAAAGTATCTCCCATACTTTAGATTTTTGTGAAATTTGCGATCATAATCTAACTCTTCTTCAAGCAATGAAGTACCCCACATCTAGACCTAAATCACTCGGAAGGAATGAAATAAGTCACAGCAATACCTTTTGTTGGGCTGGCAGTATAAAAGTTAACAGTTATTTTCATGAAATACATTGAGTTCACATTTAGAATATCCCCCCTACACGTTCATTTCTTGTCAATACAATATAGTTACTTTCCTAGCTTAAAGATGGAATCAGGACTTCCTATGATACTCACTGCTTGCATCAGATCATAAATTTCAGATTCCTTAAGATTAGCTCCAACTCTTTTCAATCCAGCCTTGAGTTCTTCAAAAGTGATTTGACCACTGCCATCAGAGTCTATCATCTTGAACATCTCCTTTAGGCCAGCTATTTCTTCTTCAGATAGGGTCTCTGCAATGATCTGCAAGAGGAAAAAGACAAATCCATCATTCTACATCTTCAGAAACTTCTACTTTAAATTCCTGCACTTAAATGATGCAACATCTGAATACAGTTATTTTAATTCCAGATTCTAAGCATTTCCAGAATATATAATATTCGAATGCTTCAAGGTTCATTACAACATCATGTCTTGCACATGTGGAGACTTACTCCAAGACCCATTCTTGAGCCCGAGACTTACTCTAAGAGCCATTTTCTTTAGCTTATTCATAGCAGAAAACTGCTTCAGACGACTCAATACAGCTGAATCCAGAGGCTTGTCAGGAGCTACACCATCTTCATGCACCCAAGGATGGCCTGCAAGAAGTATGACCCACACATCAGAGATGAAAAGGAATCCTACTGGATAAAAAATAAGGAGGTCTTGATTTCATATTAAGATTTTCTAACATGAAATGAAAGAGAAACAGAAAAACCACCCAACCTGAGCTTTCCAAAGAAGTCTGGAAAAAAGCAAGAGGTTCAGATGTTATTTTTTAAAATAATGCGCTCTGTTCTTTTTTCTGTCTCTAACACTTTTGCTTGATTATAAGAATCTATCAACACTGCAGATAACCTGGGGAGATGTGGCTGAATGACTCTGGCATCGTTTGGAATTGTGTTCCAAAAGGCGTTTCATGAAAATTAATTAATTTATTTTTTGCTTAAAATTATTTTTTTATGTTTTTAGGTTGTTTTAATGTGCTAATATCAAAAATAATTTTTTAAAAATAAAAAAAATAATTATTTTGATGCATTTCTAAGTGAAAAACACTTTGATCACATCAATACAAGTCCTGTCGAGGATTTAAAGATCATGTACAACCATTCTGAACACATGTTTACCCTTCATTCAAAAGATAAGAAACCCATGTAAAGAGACTGCCATTTGGCATGATATAGTAATAGTCTGACATGTCATGCATTGAAACTCAGAAAAACCAATTTTCTCATAGGGTTAATTTGTCAGTCTTGAGCATTTCATTTCTGTTTTTATTCAGGCAATAATCCAGTGTAACTACCCGTAAATCAAGAGATAAGAAAAAAGGAATAATCAAGACTCACACAGAACTTCATGTGCCGTTAAACGCCTTCTGGGGTCTCGAACAAGCATTCTCCTCACTAAATCCTTGGCACTTTCAGAGATACTAGGCCAAGGGTCTGATGAAAAGTCAAGATCACCATGCAGGACCTGTTCAAATATCTCCTGCTCGGTCTCTGGATAACCGTGACAAGCAAGATGAAACAAGAGATGGTGGAAATTCTATTAAGTTAAATTTGGATCACATTTAGACAAACTGCAGAAACAACTAAATTTAGGAAGCTAGTAAATGACAAAGTTCTCACCAGCCCAAAAGGGAGGAACTCCACTTAACAAAATGTAAATGATGACTCCGGCACTCCAAACATCTGCTTCAGGACCATAACGCTTTTTCAGAACCTCAGGAGCAACATAGTACGGACTCCCAACCACATCGTGAAATCTCTCTCCTGGAAAGAGAACCGTCAATTTTCAAGTAGAATCTTTAAGGCAAATTTATGGCTTCTTACACAAGGTCTTGCAGTATATTTGTCCGAGGAAACATATGATTATAGAATTGAGAAGCAAGTTGTCAAATAAAAAAAATGGTAATGAAAATAACACAAGATCAATTCCAGTAGATGCTGAAAGTACAAGGATAAGAACATACCTGGCTTGAAGAATATTGACAAACCGAAGTCAATTGTTTTTAGAAGTGAGTCCTCTTTTTGGTTAACAAACAGAAAATTCTCTGGTTTAAGGTCTCGATGCATCACACCCAGTGAATGACAAGCTTCAACCACTCCAACTATAGTTCGAGTAAGCTCAGCTGCCTTTCTTTCGGTATAATGCCCGCGCTTAATAATCCTATCAAAGAGCTCACCACCAGCACAAATCTCCATAACAACATGAACTGCCACAGCATCCTCATAAGCCCCTTTAATAGATATAACATTTGGGTGGCCAGCCAAATGGTGCATTATCGAGATTTCCCTTCTTACATCCTCAACATCCTCATCAGTTAACAACTTCCTCTTAGCAATCGATTTGCATGCAAATTCTTTCTTTGTCGCTTTCTCCACGCATAGAAATGTTGTCCCAAATTGACCTTGTCCTAGTTTCTTTCCCAAACTAAAGAACTCTTTCAGATTACCAGCTTTAGTTTTTAAAACAGATTCAGTTCTAAGCCCAGCACTAGACACCCTTTTCACTTGAGGGGGCTTCTTAGGCTTTGCAGGCTCATCTGATTTTTCCGATTTCTCTGGTGCTTCGGGTTTTGGGATGGTCATCTGTTCCGGGGGTTTGCTCTGAACTGGCAAAGGCGGTTCAGATTCTCTAGATACTGCCTCAAGTTCATGGACAGACTCTCCATTAGTCTGAGACATTGAATCATCTGGCGATCGAGTCCGCCACATTGCAGCGGATACAGATTGGAAAAAACCATTCTTGGAAATGCTCGGTCCTACACAAGTATTACCCATCTATCCAGCACTCAATCACTTCTAACCACCCCCACTAATCTCAACATCAAGATCTAGTCCTACAGACTCTACCAACACAACACAACTGATGAACTTCAAATTACTAACAATATGGTCACTATGAAAACTCGAACACCATCAGCTTATGGAAAAATATCAGCAAATAGAATCAAAAGTCAACCAACTATCACAAAAATTCTTGAAATTATCTGCTTTTCTAAAACAAAAACATTTGAACTTCAAATTACTAACAATATGATCACTATGAAAACTCGAACACCATCAGCTTATGGAAAAATATCGGCAAATAGAATCAAAAGTCAACCAACTATCACAAAAATTCTTGAAATTATCTGCTTTTCTAAAACAAAAACATTTGTCGAATTGCAAATACAAAACGATTGACCTTTAGTCGACAAATCACAGCAAATACCAGAGTTTTTCAGCAAAATACAACAAATAAAGAATCCCAAAACAGTCAAACCTTCTTGATCAGTGACTAAATCCACTATTAGTACAACAGCAAACAAAAACACCAACTTAATAGATCGAGGAATAATGACTAACAAAGAAAAACTCAAGATTCAACGATCCAAAAAACAGTAACAAATGAACAAAACAAGCCCTGCCCTTGAAAACAAATATTGTAGAAAAACAGAAAGTCAAGATCTTGATCAAAGTTAAAGCATGGCAATTGGTTTACCAGGTCTGTTCGCTGCAAATTAAAGAAGAAAGAAAGGGGCGACTTGGTTTATGGTGGGTATGAATGTCTTTTCTCAGTTTCTTATGGCGTGTGTTGGTACGTGCATAGGCTTGCCTTTTCTTTATGGATAAATTTTGCTAATTGCATAATAAAATAAGCAGACAGGTATGTGTGTACTGTTGAGTTGTGTTAGAGGTTTGAACCATCGGCTAAAAACGCGTCGTGTTGGTGGCGGATTTTCCAATCCCGACCTTTGCGGTTGATTGTTTTTTCAACTACGGTTTGTTGGGTCCCACGTTAACTTCAGTTTTGATCCGGGGTGTTTGTATCTGTGTTTCAAACCATTTTAAAGTGTTTTTTTTTTAATTATTAAATTAATTTTTTTAATAATCTTGACAAGCTAATATAAAAAAAATAAAAAAAAAATAAGACGCCGAATATTAATCCTATAGAGTTTTTAGCCGGCTCTAAAAATAATTAATCATGTTTAGAAGCTTTTTGTTTTTTTTCCAAACCACATTTCTTTAAAACTCTAATTTTTTTTAGCTTTAAATTAATTTTTTCTTATTATTTTAAAATTATTTTGATATAATAATGGTAAAGATAATTTTTTTTTAAAATAACCTTTATAATATCATCCATTACTATTACATCCATGTTTGCATTCTCATAAAGATTTTTATTTCATGGACTAACTTGGTAGAAAATATTAGATGGATGAAGAATGAAAAAATCAAATCCAGATTCATGAAAAAATGATAAGAACATTTTTATACCGGCTAAGAAATATAATCTACATTTCTTGAAATTCTAGTTTTAAATTTTAGAGCTGGTATTTGTGATCTTTCTTTATGACCCACCAATCGAAGCTAACACCTCTTCCTCGGATGGAATTCCTACATTTATGGCTTAGAATATGCTGTTGTGTTTTTTGGCAACCAGGATTTAGTTCGATTCCAAGAAGACAGGTTTAGCCATTTTGGAGTTTCTTCGAGCTTAGGCCTGGGTTGAGCTACGATCTTGTACGCCTGCGTAGGGTCGTGTTTCTTTTGATGCTGGGCTTATTTCAGGACCCAATTTTGTAACCTTAAATTGCAAGTAAAACAAAAAACCTTATTTTGCTTTTGGTAATAATTCCCATGCACAAAATCACGTGTTGAATTAGGTTTTCCTTTTCTACCCCCCCCTCTTTTTAACAGAATAGGAAACTTGGCTTGCAAGGTACACGAGTTCCCATATCGAGCATTGTCCATTCCATTAACACAATAGCACAGTACTAGCGTATATATATATATCCTTCAATCACCAAACCTAATCTCTTGCAATAATTCAAGCTTGTCGGGGGCTACGTTTCTTTCTCAGGCAAACCAGTTTTCTCAATGGCAGAAGATCATGGTAGAAGCAAAATCTCCAACATCCAAGAGTGGTTATGTAGCCTTGAATACGAGGCATGTCTAGCTATAGTCTTTCTTTCAGTATTCCTAGCCATGGTTTTTATGCCATGGTACAACAATCTGCAGCCCCCCTTGATTAGTTTTTCAGGGCAGGTGAAATTCCTTCTCCCATTCATGCTATTGCTCCTATACAAGCTAGTGCTCTGGTTATTGCCAGTCGTCGAAGGCAGTGGCAGAGAGCAGAACGTTTGGTTTGGTAGCTTGGTCGAGGGTTGCAGCATGTTGGCCGGGGCTGGTTTGATAATGCTAATTTTTGTTCTTGGGAGCCTGCAGTCAACCATACATGATAGCTATAGCTGGGCGCCATTTTAAGGGAGTTAGGTGATATGCGAATTTACAATTATAATTCAATATATTCTCATTTTTTACAATATGATTGTGTTTGGTTAGCTAGTGAGTAGCTTAATTATGGAAAAATATATCAACAAATAGAATCAAGATTCAAGCAACTACCACGAAAACTCTTGAAAGTAAATAAATTTTAATAAAGGCTTGAACTAACCACTAAGTTAACTAAATTTATCCGAGTTAACTTATAATTAGTTTAATTTAAAATACAGCCAGATCAACAAGGTGGTTTTGATGCCAAATATCAGGGATCTCATCGGGTATGAATGTGGACTGTGGGTTAAATTATGGGCCAGGTGGAGATGGTACTCGGCCCATTATGCAACTCGGCCCAGTCCGTGTTATTACTTCTTTGAGACTGGGCCCATTGAGTTCAAACGAAACATAGCTTATATAACAGTAACTTATATTTTAACACCACTTTACGTCAAACAGTGGAAACAGACAGAAAAAAGAATGAAAACATGTTATTGGCTTGCGGTCAGGTCAAATCTCTCGCTCACCCCATCCATTGGATTTGATGTTTTTGGTTTGATTGTTATTATTTTTTATTTATTTTTTTGTCAGAACGCTCCAAGTTAGTTATTTGACAATTTGAAATCCTCCCCGCAAGTGGGGGACACAGCAAATAAATATGAAAGGGGCCCAGTTTTTAAAATAATTGGTTTTTAAAATATTTTTTATTTTAAAATATATTAAAACAATAAATTTTATTTTTATTTTTTTTATTAGTATATCAAAATAATAAGAAATTATAAGAAATAGTTTTAAATACAAAATAAATTGAATCTCAAACCAAACAATGTAAGAATCTTATCAGAATAAATTGAATAATCCCAAATAAATTAACAAGCCATGCACCAATTATATCCCTCAGAATCTTATCACCTGGCGTTAAGCCCGTGTGGTTTGATTTAAACCACACCAACAGCCATTTAAAAAAGCAATAAAGAACAAAAGCTTGTCAGCAATTAAAGAAAAGCAGTGTGGCCTTGTTGGATTGGACTTGAAACAATTATGAAAATTAAATAAAGAAGGGCAAATCTTTTTTAAAAAATACATCGAATTACCGAGCACTGTCGAGTTTGCCCCTGTACAAAATTTTACATCAATTCCATCCTTCAACAACTTCGATTTACAAGGCCATTCGTGCTCGGTCGATATCGGAGTCTTATAACCAATTTAATTGACAAATTTTGAAACTCGAGGTCGAGGGATAGAAATCATATAAAAACTGAAACCACTGTGTCTTGTTAGGAATCAAAGAAACTTCAGAGAAATTGCTCTCTCTCTCTCTGGTCTCAGGTCTTCAAAGAGGGGAAAAAAAAATAAAATTGAATCGAAGACAGATTGATGTTTGAATTGAAGATGGCTGGTCACATGAAGACAAACCCTTTAATTATTATTCATCGAATATCTCCACGCCGGCTCACCAGCAGACCTTCTAGAAACACAAACCACGTTCTATTTCTATCTAGAATGAAGACTTTTCCTTCTTTTATTTATTTATTTATATCCCCCGTCCTTTGATGGAGCCATGTACAAGTCATGCACAGTCATGCACAGTTTGTGTGCTAGTGGCTTTCTTCTTTCAGTTATTATAATTTATAAAATGTTGATTAAGAGTGTTGATTGTTTTTTAAAATATTTTTTATTTAAAAATATATTAAAATAAATTATTTTATTTTTAAAAAATTATTTTTGAAATCAATGCATCAAAATGATGTAAAAATATCAAAAAAATATTAATTTGAAACAAAGAAAAAAATAAAAAAATTTAAACTTTTTTAAAAGTGTTTTTAAAACGCAAAACCAAATAAGATTTTTCACATAAAAATCATACTGATTATATGAATCGTGATTAAACCTGTGTTGTTGAAATTAATAGGTTGACCCGATAAGTATCATGTTTTAAATTAAATTAAGTGTAAATCAAGATAGTCAAATTTGATTTATTTTGTCAAAATCTATTTTTTAAAAAATTAAAAATAATATCATCTTAGTTTATTTTTTAAATCCCAAAACAATATTTTTTGAGAAAAATTAATTTAGGGTTCAACATTTTAGCCCGGTTCTTAGGTAAATCCAAAATAGTAACGTGTTAGTTGGTTTTAACTTCTAAAACGGTGACGTGCACGGGTTTTTTACACTTGATATTTGCCCTCCTCCCAAGAACGTACACTTGATATACACAACAATATTCCAATCTAAAAAAAAGAAAAAAGAAAAGAGAGATTACTTAAACTACAAGGAATTTATTCACGCTTGACATGCCTTTTTCCATACAAAGTTCACACACAAAGCATTGAGAAAATCATCATCTTCGTTCGGTGCGTGTTAGGCAACAAACTGCAATATAAATTTGTAAAAATATTTTTCAATTCAAATTATATTTTTTTGATTTTTTATATCAATATATTAAAATTATAAAAAATATCAATTTAATATGTTTTAAAAAAACATTTTAAAAAACATGTGACACCACAAAAATAAAAAATTCTTAGTTATTTTTCATTATAATCCAGGCTAGCCAAGCCAAATTATTTAGAGGGTGTTTGAGAATCTGTTAGCGGTTATTTTTTAAAATTTTTTATTTTTAAAAATATAAAAAATATTAATTTAAAAATAAAAATATTAATTTTCTTAAAAATTATTTTTAAAACATGAAAACAAACAACTATTATTGTCACACCTGTTTGGATTTGAGAGTGTGGTTGCGGTTGCTTTTCAAAGTGTTTCTCACTTAGAAAATGTATTAAAATAATATTTTTTTATTTTTCAAAAATTATT
>Ga0307518_10003923_pt1 | contig 10688 bp, 11 predicted proteins | sample 25_EM_MG_FD_203889 | JGI IMG/M metagenome (GOLD analysis project Ga0307518, IMG submission 203889) | Populus trichocarpa ectomycorrhiza microbial communities from riparian zone in the Pacific Northwest, United States - 25_EM | ecosystem: Host-associated > Plants > Roots > Unclassified | place... | reverse complement strand
TAATCGCTCGCTGCCTCTATTGACACGCGAGGATACTGCTACAGGGTTTTCAGAGCTATCTGGAAGCACTCAAGATGATTTTGTTGTTGTCCAGGTCGGTGGTGGGCGCCGCGAACCTTCCCCCCCCCCGTGGTGGTGACTCCAACGTGACTCCGTCAGAAGATCAAAGCAACTACTCGGGATACTGGTCTAGTTCGTGACGCGTCATTCCGTTGCAGCTATTTGACTCCGACCAAGTCCTCAACTGAGGATATCCCAACTGCTGACAATGACGATAACCCCTTCCTCTCAGAACCTATCATCCAAACTGCCACCAAAGTTCAGACAGATATATCAGCGACTATAAAGATGGGTATGCCATTTGGGTTTGTAAACAGCGTTGATGTTATTAATCTGATTGCAGTCGCTGACGGCGATGACACTCCACGTCCTTCTGAGAGAGCCACTCGAAAGCCTGGACCCTCGGTCATCCCTCTCGATACCCTCTCTGGCGTGCCATCCGCCCCAGCCATTCGCAAGCCTGGACCCTCGGTTTCCCCTCTCAATACTCTTTCGGGCGCGCCATCTGTCCCAGCTACTCAGAAGCCTGGACCCTCAGCTGACCCTCTTGAAATCCTCTCGGGCGCGCCATCTGCGCCAGCTGCCCAGAAGCCTGGACCCTGAGTGGCCTCTCTTGGTACCATCTCGGGTGCGCCATCTGCCCGAGCCGTTCAGAACTCCGGAGTCTCAGTCACCCGTCTCGATACCCTTTCGCGTGCGATGTCAAGACCTCCTGGTTTATCTGCAGCACTTGATAGTTTGGGTTTTGAGCCTGCAGAGAGTGTCCAAATACCAATTAGCCACGTAGGTGTCCAATTTATTTTATCACAGATATCTGCTAATTGCATAATCGTTACAAGGCCGTGCGTTTGGCGAAGACCATTCCAGTTTCCTTGCCGGAATCATCCGCTCCTCTCGGTCCATTGCAAGAATGCGATGATAAATCGCAGCTGTCCTCTCGAGAACAAATGCTCGACATCGACGATGGGCAAATGCCGCGTGACAAGCACGATAATGTCCCCGTGTATACTCGTGGGAGGCTTCCAGGCCACCTCGTGGACGAGTTCAACGAGGGCTTTCAGCAAGTCACCGAAATATTCAGCAAGCTCGGGGAAAGTAGGGGAATGCCCTGGCAACAGGTCAAGGACCGTTACAACCGCCAATACTCACGCTCGAATGCTCAAAATCTGTGGAACGTTTATTCAGCATATTTCGCGAAGAACATGCAAGCAGAACTTGCTTGGCTCCCTGGCGACCAGCAAGTTCAGGGAACTCCCTCTGTGGAGATCAGGAAGGAGTGTTACACACTCTTCAAACAAAACAATCCCAAATACATCGACATCCTGGAGACATGGAAGGAGTCCGAGGAGCTCATAGATGTAGGTGCAATGGTTGCACAGTGCCAACAGTTCTTCAACAAAACAGCAAAGAATTTGGATCACATGGTAAGGATTTCCTGTGCATCAGATTGGTCAGTTGTATTGAGCACTCTTGCTTTAGTTTTCGGGACTATCAAACGCACATGGAATTGAGGGTATCTATATTTTGGCTGGTAAAGTGGTCAACCAAGATGGTGGCCTTGGCCACGCTTTCACTACGCCGGGTGCTGAAGGGGTACGTCGCCATGTGATCTCTCCCTTTTCCTCATGTTCATCTCCATAGTTTTTTCTTGCTAGGTGTCGTGCGGATACCGATGAGGTCATCGGTCATTTCAAGGCACATATATAGTAAGTCCATGCTATGTATTTGTATGGTTCAGTACCTAATGATTTATTCAGTAATAAGGTGTCTCTAGAGAGCGTGTCAGAAGCCTTCAAAGGCATTGATGATACGGCCAAGGAGACCATCGCCGACAGAGGAAAAGGAAAGCAACGCGCTGTCGATGAGAAGAAGGGCCAGTCTGATGACGATGACGACGTCATAGAAATTATCGAGCGACCGGATCCCGAAAAAGCCAAGCAATTACTTAGAAAGCTTATTGGTAAGTGCCTCGCATCTCCCGTGATACTATCTAAAGGTCCTTTCAGAAAATGTTGGCTTGAAATGGGCATCGCAGAAGTTGTTCCCCTGGAAGTCTCTCCCTAGTCAACTGGCGAGTAGCGCGCTGGTCTTGATGAACTGGCCAGTGGATGTCATCTTTCCAGGCGAAGAACGCCACGGTAAGGGAAGCGGGAAGGGTATCTCGGACCTTACTCGTCCAGAGTGTGTCAAGCTGGTGGCTGCTCTGACGGATACCAGTGACAACAAGATTCATATTCGGCACGTCCCAAACATGAAAGGTAAATTCACATTTTCTCATTGAATGGATGCTGATGTAGGTTTAGCGGCTCTCATCGCCTCAAAAACCCCAGTCATCGTTAGTACCCTGCCCGCGCATGACTCTCAACTTTCAAAGGGCAAGCGTATGTACTGTAACCTCACCGTTGACTATCTTGGACCCAACCGGTTGCCCAATTTATCCGCTACCCGTGTCAAGAAGACTAAGAGCAAGATGGCTGCTCCAATTGATGTTGACAGGGAAGAGTCGGGTACCAATGATTCCAACAGCGTTGAAGAGGTTCCCAAGAACCAGTGCCCCAAATCTACCGCCGCCTCTGGAACGAAGCTCGTCGGTGTATTCCCTCCCAGTCGGCCTTTCAGATTGGCAAAGACCACAACAACATCCCGAGTCATCAGCCTTTCAGATAGCCTGACACCCGAGTCCGAGTCATCCAGGGACGATTACCAACCCAATCAAAAATCACGAGATGTCGATGCTGACGTGGATATGGAAGGTGGTGAGGTCGCCAGTGAGAAGAGCGCTGCTGAAGATATTGACTCAGAATATGAACAAGAATTGTTGTCACGCAAACGCAAAGCGAAGGAGTCTCAGGTGCGCGACTCCAAGCAAAAGGATAGCGGCCCATCTTTGGACAGGAAGGGCCAGGCGTCCAAACGCAGCAAGACAGTGGCTTTCAACGTTCCAAAAGCCCGTGCTGTCCGTCCCAAGGTTGGTCGCCGCATTTCATCCTCACCAACATATATTTCGTTGGACGGTGACGTGAGCAAAGTGGAACGTCCTGTGCAGAAGAGCACTCACTCCAACATTCCAGGCTCTCGTGAGGAGTCTGCCAACGCTGCGAAGGTGGTCATCCCTCTTGATACACCTGACTCTATCCCTCGCACTGTCACTGCCGGCTCTATGCAGAAGACTGGATCCGAGGTTTCAAACCTTCACCAGGAGCCCGCCAAGGTGCTCATCGCTCCAGTTCCATCGGTCACTACTCAACCAGATGCTCACAAGGAGTCCACCCATTCGGCGAAGGCCCTCATTTCCACTCTGACTCCGGACTCTACCACTGTCGCCTCCGTTAATTTTGACAAGCCAGCTCTCCCTGTTGTTCCTGTTGGCCCAAGTGGCACCTGCATCTTCGCTGACTCTGACGTTCCTGGAACTACAGCGCACACTCATGCCCCTGTCATTTCCGCTGACCCTCATCACGGAGCAGCCCTTGTTCCTACCACCTCTGATTGCATTTCCTCTTTGGACTCTTCCGCTGCTCATCCCGCACATGGTCCGTCCCCTGGTGCACCCGTACATGAAGCCGTACAATCATCCAACAAATCTGACAAACAGGATGGAGGTAAGTGCTGTAAATTTCGTTACGTGCATCCCTAGTGATTGCTCGTGAATCCCAGCCTTGCAATCCCTTCCGTCAGCGGCTGTCAGCAGCCCAGCGACTCGTCCGGCTTCTGATCTCTTTGTCGACCAGGTTGGGCTAGCGACCTGCGCTGGCGCAGAGTTCTTTGGTCCCACTAGCGACGCCGCAACTCGACCAGTAATACCTGCCTTACATCCGCCTTCACTTGAACCTCCAACGCGCGTCGGCCTGTTGACGGCAAGTCAAGGAGAACTTCCCAAACCCCGTCTCGTACAGGGTAAAAGTCAGTCAGGAAATGAGAGTGAACCATTCAACCTTCAGGCCCGGGTCTTCCCCAACAATCCATCCAGGGAGGCTCCGTCGTCTGCAAGGTTGCTGGCTGCCGAGGAAGGACGTCCACTCACAATTAAAGGCGACATTGGTGGCTCACAGGAAACCGGCTTACATTCAGCTCGCGGCACACACTTGAATACGGTCGGTGGTGTACATCCAAGCCACGAAGGAGCCTATCTGGCTCATCCTTACCAGGCTCTGCGTCCTTTACCTCATCAAGAATCATCCATCCATCCATCTCAGCAACATGCGTTCATTGAGCGACTCGCCGGGCCAGGAGTGCCACAATGGCAGATGCCAGGTGCGCCCTATGCATACGGGCATGGAGGGTGGTACAATCACCCGGCGGCACCCTATCCCCCTCCTTATCCACCATCCAACCAACCACCCTACCATGGACCTTACGTGGAGGGTGCTTCCCGTGTCCCACCAACCATGCTGCAGTCGCAGAACGATCATGCGGGACATCCAAATTACATCCCCCAGCACGCCGCTGTCACTCGCAGACCTGATTACTATTTTAGCGGTACCGTTCCTGGAGGCTATGAAGAACCTCACGGCGACCCTCCCCCACTCGGATGAACTGGCACCCTCCCCAATGTTACCGTGGCGAATATGGCCCCGCATGCGCTTCCACCGTCCTCTCATCCTAGTGACACTGTGATGGAGGTGTCTACTAGTGAATAACGGTTTCGCCGAGGCTTCCGCATCTGTCTGGGTGTCGATATCACTTCATCTTTGACCTGAATCTGCTTGCTACATATTTACTTTATGCTCTCAATGTTGTGCTTTTGTAGCTTTTGAGTATTGGTGTCTGACATTCATTGATTGTTCTCTATACCCCCAATACAAGTTGTCTTCGTGTGCGGTATACCATCGCGAGTGAACTGTGACGTGGACGCATTGTAAAAATGTGCAGAACGGAAGGAAAAATAACATTAAAATACCCTCTAAAATACCTCAGTAATACCCAGCTGCAAACATAAGAAAAACATAAAAAGATTTTGTGCAACCTCTTAGGACGGATGGAAAACCCTCTGCGGACCCTCCGTGCAATGCCAGATAGACGGGATGGGAGGATGTACAACCCTCAACACACGATGCGCGATGGATCAACGGACCTCACAAGATGCTCAGCACACCTTCTTCGCAACATTGATCGGGCCTAATAAACTGCGATCAGGGGCTCTCGACCATTTCTGGAATTGGCAGGAGCCTCCCCTGAAGACAGCATCTATTGGGTACATTATTAGGTACACAAAAAATATATCTAAAGGTCGTGGGAACGTGAAAAAACTGCTGCCAAGGGTGAGGCAGAAGAGGCTCACCAGGAGGGTGGGAATATTGTAGCTCAGGTAGTGACCAAATGCGGTCATGTTTTGAGAGGTAGTAGCGCTTTTGTGATTATGTAATCTTACATGAAGCGGTGAAAAATTATTAATAAAAATAAAGAAGCCAAGGAGGCTCGTCTGAGCCTCGGAGGAGGGTCTAGAGTGCTCTGCCGACATGAAGCCGACGAAATGAGCAATTTCGGGACTAGCCGAATCATGGCGGCAAATTCCGACGCGGAGGTTGGTCTCTTAGATGGGTTTCCCACAACATAAAAACCCGTCTAAAAGAGCCTTATTGCCACCGAGAACTGGTGCCTAAGGTGCCCAGAGGGTCTTGTGTCACGCCAACCACAAGCTAGTGACCCTCTAGCACTACAGGCTGTTATTTACTAACGCTATGGAGTCAGTCGACACAAGTTTCAGCCACCATCAATCCAGTGGCTGCATATTAGTATTATTACCATTGAGTGATCAACCTTGCAAATGAGATATTACATAGTATGATATTTTATCCATTGCAGTCTCGTTGACCCAGCCGATGACTGGCTTCATAGATTCAAAGCGATTTAGAAAAGTGACACGGCAAGTGGCGCAGATAGGCCACCTGCGATCGCATGTTGTTCCTTCGTCACTGACAATATAGCCGACTGTATCTTCCAGCGTTCCGTACCTAGAGATATGGGGAGAAGGAAACGGCGGACAGCGACAACTGCCAGTTTGAGGTATAGGGTTGAAGCCCTGTGCCAAGTAAATGTCAGGTGAGTGGCGCTTCAAGTTTGCCAAGTAGTCAACCAATCCCATCCCATCCCTTTCCCTGATATGGGCATTGGGTAGAGCTGTGCCTGTGCGGCTTCGGTGAAGAGTCCCTGTTAGCTTCTGGTGGAACGCCTTATAACCCGTCTGCACTCAGTATGTCTCATAGTGTTCGAACTCCTTTGGTTCAACCCAAATATCCTGGCCGTGCAACTCGCGAAGACCATGTCCCAAAACATCGACGCTCTGCTTTCCAACCTGGTTGCAGGCATCGAACACATTCGCGCCCTCATCGCAAACAATAACTTGCATCCAGCACATAACGTCCAGAATCAGCCGATTTGCGTCAGTGATCATGGTCAGGTCGCCATTACGCACCAGTCACCAATCAAATCATTCGTGTCTGGAATGCAACATGGTGACATGTTGGTATCAAGCTCGGACATATCTTACCAATGTATGTACCACATTGTTGCGTGTGTCTTATCTAATGCCATATCAGTTTTACATGACATCTCGACTGCAAACCTGTCCAGCGAATTTCAACCTGCGCATGCGTCCGGCAGCACCTTCCAGTTCCTTCCACACCCTCCAGCTGATCCAGTAGTAAACTACACCTGCAAAATAGGTGTCGGGTGCTCCTTACCTCTTGAATCTACTACCAGGAATATTCGCTCGCACCTTCGTGAACATGGCTATGTTCACAAGGATCGCGAGCGTGCCAGTTGCCCCTGGCAAGGGTGTGGCAAAGAAATGCGCTGGACGAACGTTGCACGGCACGTAAAGGAGGCCCATCTGGGTGACCGCCTGCCATGCGGAAAGTGCGGGAAGCTGTACACAAGAAAGGAAGTGTTGGATGCACACATCAAGAAATGCAACTAAGTATGCCATTTTTCGACTCCCAGGTGACTTGGATCTGACAGTAATCCCCTGGTCATCAGCTTAGGCACGATTCTTCCATTTCCTTCGTTACAGTACTTAGCTGGATCTGCATCGACAGTATCATATCCAACTCATTGTTTTATAGTCCCTCTCTCCGACACTCGAGTCCTTGTCCGCATGCACCCAATGAACTAAATATTCTTTGAATTCGGCTTCATCTCTCTCATTTCGTCTATCTCTACGAGTTGGCGGGTGTCTGTACTGAGCGGTACCGTAGTCAGTCAATTTCACCAGTTCCCGTAACGCTGATTGACTCTGAGGCGTGTCCCTATTCATTTTAACGTTCATTGCCACCTACTCCAGAATCCATCACAAAGTTAGGACAGTATAGCATCCGCCGGTCGCAGTTGGCACTATTACTAGCAGTTAGATCTGTAATTCGTCGATCCAGGAAAGCCCAGGGGCACAGCTTACTACATAGTTGTGCACACGTGTTCGCAATCTACTGTCATCTCCGAGTCGTCTATCACCAACATCATCCGATCAACTCGGTGAATCGGAGACTTGACTCAGGGCCCCACACTGCATAAATGTACCCACTCCAACATTCCCTTGCTCGAAGAGCAAAGGGTTCTGGGAGGACCTTATATCGTGGGAACGACTGACAACAGAACTTTTTTCCTTCTTTGGATCCGTGTGATTCGGTTGCCTTACCTTGCTACCTATGAGCCTTCCAATCCAATGTGCATGCGGAGAGCAAGGGTTCTGCCGACGCAAGCGGCATTTCAAGTCAAATATGCGTCGAGTTATATCTGTCTGTACACAATGTATTTCATTGAATCATAGATGCTTGAACTGTATTAGTATCAGAAATATCACCTACATCCAAGCGGTTGACGCGGAATACATCAGACTCATCCTATTTATGTTCCAGATAATTTTCTGACAAGGATCCACTGGCGAGAACAGGGAAAGTGTCAGTGACTGGGGTGGTCCTACTCTGATGAGCAAGCTGTGGAATGATTTCAGTTGTTGTGTGTACCACTGGAAAGGCATCTCAGTCGTTCCTCACCATTACAGACACTGTATACATACTTGGTATGTGTTGATGGTCCTCAAGTCACTTAAGTGAAGGTTTTCGTTTTCATTTGATTGGCGAATTTCACTCCGAGGAAATTGTTGAAGACACCTCTTTGTCACTCAACTGGTAGCCAGAGGATGTGTTTGACAGAATTGCATTGCTTCTCAAAGTCTGTATAGTGCGTGACGACCTCAACCACGTTCCTCGGTGTGACATGAAAGCTTGAAACTGTAAAGGCATACCAAAGATGGCTTATATTCCTACTCCCGAGATCGTGATACGACAAGTCAAGATGGATGGGAGTACCATAGAGCTGGCTCTGTGTTGAGTGAAGAATGAAGGTTACATATGGATTCCGCCCCTCCGCCGTGACGAAGTCGACTTGGACAGCATAGATGATGATCGGTGGGTCCCTCACAAAAGGATACACGCAAAATGAACAAGAAACATCGCGCACTTGAACCCTGCTTCAATGAGACTCTCAGATCATCGAACTGCCACGCACACGATAATCCGCAGATGGCCACGAGCCTAGTATGGCAACACCTTGTCACAGCATACCCAGTCAGATCGTCCTCGGTCGCTGTGCGTCCTCGCTGACAAAAGTGCTTCCTGTAGACGACTGACATTCCTTTTCTCATCTTGCGCAAGACGCCCTACACCATAGTCATAGTTTATCCGGTTCTGAAGACTACTCATCGTCAACTAATATGACTCCTGTCTGTTGAAGTCGCATGTGCACCCGGCATAAACTGTCGACGAAGTGCGCACAAGACTGCGACCCATATTAGTGTAGACTTAGTAATAGTCCTCTTTAGAGTAGATGTTACATGTCACACGTCATGCGTCACAGTCACGTGTCACAATGTTTGTTGTATATAAACAGCGTTCATCGCTTATATAATATAACAGCTCTTGACCAGCTACCACTATCATCTCAGCTTGTCCCTTCCACACAACAGGTGAGCAGGAGTAGCAGTTCCTCTATGTATATAGGTATTGCTTCAACAGGTTATGAGCCCTGTGAGCGCACTGTGTGCAGCAATGCACCAGACAGCGCTCCAGCTCCCTGAGTGTCGCTTTAACTAGCTTGACGCTGTGGAAGACAGTGAGCTCCTAGTTGAGCCCCTGCACAGCCACAAGGCAAAGTTCGTCGATGATTTGCGCCAGTCAGTGAGCTCCTTAGTTGAGCACCTGCACAGGCAAAGTTCATCGATGACTTGTGCTGGCTGACCCTAGTCATGAGCTAGCTGTTGACAGAAGTGCTTTCACTAGCACTCAGGTGTTTCTTCTTTTCTTGTCTGTCCGTTGTCGCATTCACTTGCTGACTCCGTTGAACATAACAGAATTCACCATGTCCAGCGCTCTCGACAAGATGGTCCCCGTGTTCACTGGCTCCAACTGGCAGCAGTGGCACACATCTATGCAGGCCTACCTTCGGGCACAAGGCCAATGGTTCGTCTATTCGACTACTCAGCCCGCTGACGGCCACGATGACCATAACAACTGGGATGACTCCACCGAGAGAGCGCTCGGTAACATCACCTTGCGCCTCGCCCCCTCCATCCAGGTCGCTGTCGCTGACCTTACTATGGTTAAGGAGGTCTGGGACTACCTAAAGAAGAGTTTCGGTGCCCCCAGTATCGGTTCCGCCTACGCTGAGCTTAGCAAGCTCCTCTCGACTACCATTCCCGCTGGCTCCCATCCCACTCCGGCGATTACCAAGATGCTGAGCCACTTCACGTACCTCAAAGACGCTGGCTTCGATTTTCCTGCCCCCGTGCAGACCATGATCATTCTATGCAAGCTCCCTCCTACTATGGAGGTTGTAGCCCAGATTCTCAGCCAAACGTCGCCCGACGAGATCAAGAATCTCAAACCGGAAGGTATCGTAAAGGCCGCCACACTCTCTTTTGAGCAGAAAGGCGCCACTCACAGCGGTGGTAAGGGCCCTCAGGCCAACAAGCTTAGCGCTGTAAAGCGCAAGCCGGCTGACCCCAAGTTCCCCCAGCAGCAGCAGCAGCAGCCCCAGAGGCAGCAGCAGCAACAGCAAGGCGGGTCTAACGGCGGTGCGAGCGGAAACGCTCCTGCCCAAGGACAGGGAGGCCGTACTCGCCGAGGCGGCAAGAAAGCTCGCACTCGCCGCGAAAATGCCCAGCAGGCCGCTTTCGCCACCTACGTCCACTACGATGGACCCGAGCCTACTGTCGACCCTCGCGCCCTGGCCCACACCCCCGGTGCTACCAACTTCGGCCCCCCTGCTTTTGATAATACTATTAAGGCCTTTGACTTGGCACACCACTTGGGGGTAGAGCCCTCCTGCCAAACCATCCGCACCCTCGACCACATCGTGTCGATGGCTAGTGCGAACCTGGACCAGCCCGAGGCCGGTCCCTCCTCGCTGAAGTGCCCTCATCTTGAGGAGCGCATCACGATGTATGAGGAGGATGCCATCTCCCTTGGGGATGATGAACCTATCGCCCACGAACCATTCGCTGACAACGAGTTCGATGAGATCGACGCGATGGTCCTCGACCGTTACAACGCGACGTCAATGGCGATGGATGCGGAGGCCAGCCTTTTTAGGCAAGTACCTTCTGCACGCATGCTGATCGACACTGACACGCT
>Ga0307518_10003921_pt1 | contig 10692 bp, 15 predicted proteins | sample 25_EM_MG_FD_203889 | JGI IMG/M metagenome (GOLD analysis project Ga0307518, IMG submission 203889) | Populus trichocarpa ectomycorrhiza microbial communities from riparian zone in the Pacific Northwest, United States - 25_EM | ecosystem: Host-associated > Plants > Roots > Unclassified | place... | reverse complement strand
GTGCCAGGCAGTGCACGGGAACTCTGGGAGAGGCTGTCCTAAGAGCAGGACATAGTGGAGATCTGCAGCAATAGCGGAGAAATGATCCAGAGAAAATACGGACTCCATAGTGACTGATGAGATGAAGGTCTGGATTGCGGGGGGAATATCTCCGTGGGAAATGAACAGATCCATGTCGGAACTTGACAGGCAGATAGACCACGCTCTAGGCTCTCTGACAGTATAGTCACGTGCCTGATAGCTTTGGAAACGGTGGAGCTATTCAAAATATCGGAATGCCGGCACTGGGCGCCTAAAAATGACATTTGAGCGCTAACATCGTTTCTTCTCTTCTTTCCTTCGTTTCTCCATCAATTCTTCAGCTTCTTTGCTTGTTCTGGTATGGGAGTTGGACTGCAGAAGTGTGCATTCCTTTCTCATACCATACTGGATGTTATTCCTTCAGTTTCTTCTGCTTCTTGGCGGTTCTTGTGCGAGTGATGACTGTCAGCATCGGCAGTCATCTCTTGCATCAGGATAGTCTTCTTGTGCGATAGATGGCTACGATGAGGCTCCATCGTGCTCATCCTTTGCATCAGGATCGTTTGATATTGACGTTATCTTCCATGTTCACTGTACCAAACCTGTTTGGTGCGTGACACCGGTTCCCGGAATTTGGCATGGGAGGAGGAGGACTTGTTGGTCCGGCGGGAAGAGTGGGAGAGGCAGTTGACGGCGATGGCTAGATTGTGGAAAATAGCTAAACCAGGGTCTAGCTCTTCCGGGGCATCGACAAATTCATTGTCGTTGTCGTCGTTATCGCCATCTCCGGGGTCGTCCAGATCATCTCCAGGTCCATCCTTGGGGCCAAACCATTGGTGACAGGCAGGTTTGCGACGATCCAGAGTGGGGTCGTGACGGTAAGGGAATCAATCACCGGAAACAGATTCATGGTGACCAAAGTCTGCAGAACCACGAAGGCTCTGGGATGCAGCATCTCGATGCAGAGTCAAAGGCACTGCTCGGTTGCGAGCTGTAAAGCTCTGGAATTGGCTTACAGAAGCCGGAGGTTGCCTGCAGTTAGACAGGGCTTGTTGGGCAGCAGAGAGGTGGAGGTCGTCTACTGCACCTGCTTCCTCAGCAAGTGCTGCAGTGGTACGAGCACAAGAGCACATGGTCATAGTCATAAGGGAATTGAACAGGGTATGCGTACGAGGTTTGGGACAGTGAACCCACACAAGTGTGAGTCTGAAATACTGTCAAAGTCTGGGTCTACTCCGGTAAGGGGTCCAGTCAAGTCTGGACGGAAACAGATGAAGGAGAAGGGCAGAGGCTAGACAAGGGTTTAGTCCAGCCGGAGTTGGGACCGATTGGATTCAACGACAAGGGGATTGAGTGTTGATCCCTTGCGTAGGTTCCAGTCAGGCAGAAACAGAGGTGGAGACAGACGGAACAGGAGTAGAGACTAAGTTGATTTCAGACTGAGTATACAGGACGGAGTACTGGGTACTTATACTACGGAGAACTAGGGTCGAGTATTTACGATGACAAGTAAACAGCCCAAGGGCGAACAAGGAATAACTGGAGTTGGGAATAGGTCAGGTCCAATGAAAATAAGTAAGGTCCGGAGAAAATACTACAAGGTAGAAGGTATAAACGGAGCATGGGGAACTCATGGTACAACAGGGTAGATGGGGAAGTATGGTAGAAACTGGATCGAGACTAATGCAAAGGATCACACTTAGCGGAAGGGTATGTGCGTGTCCGGGACCGGAGTGATGCACAGAGGTCCGGAGTTGAGCTGTAGAGCTGCGATGCAACCGGAGTAACCGGATAATTGTCCGGAGTTGGACATGGTCTTGACAACAGACATCTGTGCATGATTGTATATACATCTACATCCACTGTGCTCCCTCTGTAGGTTTGTATAGTAACTTGGAGGAATGTCAAATCAGGCTATATTTTTGTAGCTAATGCACAATCAAAACGACCACAGATACAAATCAATCTAGAATAGGAACAAATTCATCAGAGTATGCCACCACAGAAGGCTTGCCCGTCATCGCGCTGGGGTGAGACAATGAGCAATGAAATGTAGGAAATAACTGAAACATACCCGACGGAAGTTGCCCATGCAACTCGCAGTGCCTTCATTTTGGCAGCGTGCTTTGCATTGGAGTCGATGATTTGATGCATGTCAACAAAACCATTGAAGACCTTGGAGTAGCCTGTGTATTCAAAGTTGCAATCCTGCTGAGTCCCATTCATGTTGTATTCATCAATTGCAGCTCTCAACTACAGGAAGATAACAAGAATCAGACATGAAGACAATGATAAGACAAAAATGTTACCACAGTTGCTGCCAAGCAGACAGTGACCTTTGGAATCTTGTGTCCAAAAACCTCAGGGAAGGCAGGGCCAAGAGCTGCAGGGCCAGTATAAAAAAACTCACAAACAAGGGCAGCCAACGCAGGAGCAGCAAAGTTATTTGTGGATCCCTGTAATAATGAAGTTAGCACAACAATTGTTTTTGGGCACAACTGACCTCTTCATCAACGCCACCCTGCAGAAATGCAGAGCCTTTGATCAGGTCTTGTGCAGTGGCCAAGTTCACCTCAGCAGAAAACTGGTCACCTAGTTTGTAAAAGCGGTGAACAACATCATGAGCCCTTGATTTCAATGTTGAGTGCCATGTCACCAGAGCCTCCCAAAGCTACAGTAATGGAGGTAATGACCAGCAGTCAAGAAAAAGTAAATTTGAGAACCAGGTAAAGATAAAAAAGGAAAGCACTTGCCAGCACACAGAGATGTTTGCGATATTGTGGTCAATAGCCTGTGAAGCTTCTAAGATCAATGTCAATGTCAATAAGATTTTAGCTCACTGGGAGGGACACCCTCACATTCCAAAAGAGCTTCACTGAAGCATTCAACACTCATGATGTTGAGGAATGTGGCACGATCTGGGAAAGGGCACTTTGTTGCACATTCACACTGTGAGATCAGCTTCACCCGCTTGATGACTTCATGGAATTTATTGGGGAAGGGTCAGAGCTTGTGTGCAGGTCCTGTAAGGAAGCTGGGGGCTACTGTAGACTGAGTGCTAAGGGGAACTTGCAGGATGTCAGGTGGATTGGGCTGGACCAGTATTCTGGAGTGTCGCTGCTGGTGACGAATTTCCATGAGGTCTTCACAGTCTGGGGGATGCGGTTGGCGGTTACGTTGATGGTGATCATTTACCATGTCGCGATCATTGGAGAATTGTTCTTCAGCAAGGAGGTGTGGATCTAAGTGTACTATTAGTATTGCACCGCTGACTTGTGAATTACACACCTATATTGTCATCAGTAGGTATTTGGCATGCTCCCTCCAAATTCAAGCCATGATATTCTGATTCACGTCCAGGTGTTGAATCTGTCAACATGTCAGTAGGAGATCATTGTTATGCTTGTCAGTACCTTGAAGAGCCTTTCTTGCCAACCTATTGTCCTCATCAGGTGAGATCTCATCGATGGTAAGTTCGTCGCATGTGCAACATTCATTCCCAACACCTTCCTGATGACTGTCGGAAAGTGGATAGTTGTCGCTTTGATCATCACCGCCATTGAGAGGCTGAGAAAACTGATACTGTGGCCAGGAATTGTGAGTATAATCATTTGGGAGTGGCATACAATCTTCTAAATTATGAACAGAGTATGTTCATGACACAGGTCGGGGCACCTGGGAAGACCTCCTAGGCATGTGAGAATTTTCAAATGAAGGAGACAGACAAAAGGAAACAGCAGAACCACTGTGAGAGGTAGGTGCTGTGGAAGTGGTGCAAGGAACAGAGGCACCACTATGGAAGCTAGCAATACTAGTGTAACGGTCCAACTTTTTATCTTATCTAATCTGTGATTAGATAGCGTTTTATCTTATCGTAGTGTACAGCCGTATCTTATCTACCTCAGTCTAGACCCATACCTTGTGCTGTACACGCTACCTCCCTTGATGTCATTCCGCATAGTCTTAGCTCCACTATGACATCACTAGCATAGCATCGCACAGTACGTAGCCTCGTGGATAGCCTTGCGTAGCCCTCGTGTAGAGTAGTATATATACAGTGCAATCCAGCACCCAGAGGCTCCCCATTCGAGCTCATCTTGGGTTATTGCCCTAGTCCTCGCGTCCTATCCTCTCAGAGCCCCAGTGTGTAGTAGGGTCCTTGGTGTCTTCGCCTAGGGTCGCCTCAACTAGGCGCACGAGACGAGGGAGTAGGCTGGTGTTGAGCAGACGACAGTTGCCCATTTATCAGGGGGTGGAAGCCAGAATGAGTACCAGCTGTGGCGATTTGATAAGTAGGAGGTAGTGTTTGACCGGCGTCCAGACAAAGTTCAGAAACAGGCTGTTCATCTGTGAATAAATATATAACCTACAAAAAGGAGAAAAACCGCTTACAGCACTACCAGAAGTCTTCGATCCACGAGATTTTGGATTGATGGCGCCATGGGATTCAAAGGTTCATTGGCAGTAGCAAGATCCATCTTTGACACCTTGTGAGAGGTTTGGGTTTGGATGTGCTCAAGATTTTGAAGTTGAGCTATCTGACCCCCATTCCCTTTGTTTTCTCTTGAAGAATGGCACGCTTGAGATCACAAGGTCAGTAATGCATCTATTGTGGGATTCAAAACAGATGACACCAATATTTTCAACACCCATCTTTGCCTTCTTGTGGGTGTCTGCACCGCTTTGGGCAGATGGAAGACCCAACTCAAGGGTATCAACAACCCCAGCATCTTGATGTGAGCGCTTCTGCCTTGTACCTTTTGGTGGCATTGCAACTCGGTGAACAGAGAGTGGGAGGGGAAGAAAGACACACCTGGGAAGAAAGCTTTGTCTCTTTGAGTTCTTATAGGCATACTCCACATTTTGAAGGAGTAGCCATCAATTGTGAACAAGGCAGCATGTTGCAGTCTGAGGCGAACTGGATGAGACGGCTAATGCCCAATTTAGTCAAACATGGTGAAGTCACCACAAACACAAACATCACATGCAGATATCATACGTCTAAGTACATACACCAAACAATCTGAATAAAAGTTCAACATTAACCAATATGGCGTCGACGAGAAGGTCTACTATTATTACCCTCAGTGACATGCATATTTACTGGGCGCTTTGCTGGAACATCGTCAGTTGTAACATCAAAAGAGGGTTCTTGTACAGCATGTCACAAATTTCTGGGCGCCATCGCAACACATTGTAAGGGCATATCAAGGGTCCATTTCCCCACGGTACATCTTAAGGCATCTTGAGGCACAAGTTCTCATACCAATGACTAGCACTGTCATTATAATGACGAAACATATTCATTAAAATACCCTTATAAAGGCATTAGGAGGGGTTACCATCTAAATGTGTTACCATGCAAAGGGGGTCGATCCCAATGGCATTCTCACGGCAGTGAGTTCATCGCAGTTCATTGAGATGGCTGAGTTGACGTTGGAATGGCAGCCTTACATTGCAAGCAACTCCAACGAAAAGCAGTTTCATTCCAATTGCTTGTGTTGGTTTGTTCATTACTTACAATGCCAAATGCCAAAAGTATGTCAAAAGCAACCTTCATTTTGCAACTAGTACGTAGTACAAATGAGTGTAAAAACAAAAACTGTAGACAATTCTTGGGGGCAGGGGAGTACGAGAAACCCAAAAGGGCTGGCGACGACAAGAAGAGCGCTGAACCAGTAAGCAAGCTTGATGTGTGGCGACAATAGCATTAAGGGCGTATGGAGGGCCGGTAACGACATTAGCCATGATGTAGACAAGAACGTGTTTCTGGATATTCCACAGTCCAGGGTTCAACAAAAATTTGGTGCCATCCAACAGCAGGGTAGGTGGTAGGTTGTAATTGGAAGGACAAATGCGAGGAACTTGCCTAGGAGAGGATGAGGACAGTGATAGGAACCACTTGGAGCGGGTTGTCGAAAATTGAAGAAGGCGTTCATTGAACTGGGAACAATGGAGTACAAATAAGGGCAGGTGGGGGAGGCAACTTACCCAGCAATCATACATAACAAAAGTCCAACAAGCCACATGCGCAGTGTCAAAACAAGCATTTCTGGGTTGTCAATATTGAAGATGGATGCACGAGCTTTCTGGGCAGGAGCTGTCTTCTTCATTGATGGTGTCGAAGAACTCCATCCTAGCATGAAGCGCAGCTTAGACAAGACGAACGAGGGGTGAGTGGGGGATATTAGTATACGCACTTTATTGAGCTATCCCAGCTGTCCTGTTCAAGCATACACGGAGTCAGGCTGAGCGTCAATGATGCAGTGTCGTTTCCTCTGTAGGGGGAAAGGGTATTGCACGTCAATGTCTTTCTCTTGTACGCTTGGAGGAATACCAACATGGATTTCTTTTATGATCTTCATGCTAGGCAGGGTCTCTGTGGTTCCTGTACAGGCAGTACTGAGTCTTAAAGACTGAATGGTCCAGCTATGTCGGAGAGGAAGCAAGAGCAATGAGGGAGTGATTTGTGAGAGCAGGATGAGAGAGCAAAGTGAGTGGTGATGGTAATAAGGATATGAAGAAAGGTGATGTGGCGTTGAAATGTCTTATAAATCAATTTCAACACATGCTTATATAAGCACCATCATTGTCACAAAATTGACCAAGTGTCACCGAGATCATCATTCAAAATCACAACGCATGACTGCAGTAGAACAATATACATTGACACTGGGTCGTGCCATAACCAACAGTAACTAATATATCATTTTTTGGCCCTAGTGGTCCTTCCACCTTTACGAGTAACATGCTTGGAAGGCTCTGGTTCCACTGGTGTGTCCACCATTTCTGGTTGATCAGGAGTAGACGCAATGGGTGCAACAGACGTGGGGGTGGAGCTAGTCGGTGGTTGTGTGGGGACAGCAGCTATTGGTGTCACCCGGTGAGAGGATGGTGCACAGTGTGCAGACACAGATGGAATGGACCCTCCGTCTAAGGATAACTGATCAAGCCCTGCATGGACATCCGAAGTACCTGAAATAGATGTAAGGGGCTCGAAATATGATCCAGAAGCCACATCTGGTGGAGTTTCTGAGGAAGTGCCAACAGGATTATTGGTCGTCGCACCATGAGAAGTGACTGGTAATGGGTCTTCTTCCAGCTCACGTAGGAATTCATCCTCCCAAGTTGTAGCGGGATCTGCTTGTGAGGCTGTGGGCTGATCAACTCTGTTTTGTGATTCACCGAATACAGCTCGGTTATAGAAAGTTATCACATTGATTGCCCAGTTGTTCCCCTTCAAAAGCAACGAGAGATAGTGGTCGAAGTCTTCTTCGTAGTGGATACCTGTCTTCTCGCCAACAGGGACAAATTCTTCATCATGTGATAACAAATACCGGGCCTTGCATAAGAAATCATTGGATTATTAGTATAATACAACATGTAGATACGAGTCCAACATACCACGACAGCTGCAGCAGCGATCAGTCCCTCAGTTACGCTGTTTGCACCCAGGCGCTGGCCTCGTCCTTTTGGGTGACCCCTTGTTTTAGCCTTGTCCTTAAGGATAGATTTCCCATAGATAATGACACGAATAATCTGAGTCCGATGAAAGTCAGTTATAATACTACAAGTTGCACTGATTAGTGGTAGACGTGATACTTGCCTTGACAAGTACCTGGCTTTGGAGAAATTCCGAGACAACTCTATACCGAGGGTCCTTAAATAGGACTGGTGCTATGCGGTGGTATGCATCTTCAGAACCAGGCGTGGTGTTGGCTTCACCCTTTCTGTGCAGGAGCCAGACGACACTCTCGTTGTTCTCCTTCGAAGGTATTTCAATGAAGACTCTGGGATCAATACTGAACTCAGCAAATATAACGCCAGCGACACCTTTGAGTGCATTGAGGATACTTGACCGCTCAGAATTGACAGCAAGACAGAACTAGTACGAACGGTGTTGATAAGTGATAAAATGCAAGGATGAACAGTAGAACATACCATTGAAGGAAACTTGGTGAGGGTCTCTGCTGTCTCATGCATCTCTTGAGGGAGCATCCCATAGAGTTCAGCCCGAGCGCCATCACATTTCCCTTGGGGTGACGTCCAACGCAGAGGGCTGCGTGGGTCAAAATTTGGCTGGGGAGAAAGTGGGAAAAGCTTTTCAGGAACCCAGAGTCGATAGAAAATGAGGTATTTTTTCCCTTTGCATTGAATCCGACCACCAATAGACGTGGGTCCATTATTGAGATTACGGCCTCGAACGCTGGCAGACCCTTGGGAGGCAGGAAGCGCCCTCCTGATCGCCTGCAATTCTTTCCTTTGCTCTGAATATGCCTTCTGAAGCGTCAGAAGGGCCTATTAGTATTAGTATTAAGTGAACAATTAATAGTGGGTTCATAATATCATGAGTACATATTACTGACCTGCCGCACAACACTGATATCTGCATTGGGGGGCGGGACGTGCAAGATCGTCCTGACATGTTCATTCTCGCTGGAATCAACATCAGATTCTTCAGCGCCCGCACCATCGGTGTTGTCATCACTTCCGTTGAGATCGAAGAACTCCTCATCAGCAGACATGAATTTAGCAGAAAAGAAATGGAATGCAGAGTGAAATAAGAATTCGCAGTGAAAATCGGGGTGTTGGACAGGCCTTATATATACTTGAGCCATGCGTCAAGGCTGTGGAATTACGTTTCAGTAAAACAACATGGTTCGAGGTCCAGACACACCGTCGACAACATTTAGATAATCTTAGATCCGAGCCATCCCATAGCAGTGTAATATTAAACCATGTTGAAATTGCAGACAAGGAATATTACTGACCTGGTGATTGCCCGACGTAATCCAGCATGAAGCTGGTCCATTGGCGGTGACATAGTCATAACAGGGACTCAATCATCAAACTTTAACAGCATAACTCTAAGGCCACATTGCAACCTACAGGCATTATTCGGATCACAATTTAAAAGACATTGATACTGCCACTCACCTGTGATCAACCGAAGTACGCCACCTAACACCATGGGGGTATGGAGACATGTTCTGGAGTTCACGAGGCTACACAAGGCTGACCTTATCTTAGTCGGAATTTTGGGGTTCAGACTGAAGCGATTGATGACAGCATTGCCGCTGGACTCCGCATAAGAAAAGGGATAAATCAGTATTAACATTGTCAGTGGTCACAATGTGGACGATGAGAACAGATATGATGAGACCCATGCGAAGTTTTGCCGCTCACCATAGTCAAGACTTCCAAAGGTTGGAGAGATGGGAAAGCGCTCCTTGCTCTGCGAACGACCTCAAGAGCTCTTCACATATCACGTTCAAGGTGTGCTGCTTCCGATCCTCGTTGGCCTCAAACATGTTAACAGCAAATTCATTGAGGTTAAGTTCATTCAACTTTCGTTCACTGACAAAATTATCTTACATGATGAGGGATACAACATGTGAAGAATACTCACCATGGACGCCTCCTTCGTCAGCTCAAGGGCATTAGTGGCCATCTTCCGAGCCAATTCATAGTCCTCTGGGTGAATACGAGTATTGTCTAAAGGATCTAGACAATCATCATCGGCATGACAATTATTGGTGGGTTTAGGATCCACGTCATGGGTGATGCGCAGGAAGCCAGCACGGTCAAGAAGATCTTGGTAGCTAGCAAGCTCGACTTGATGAATTGATCGCGGTTCACGAGATTTCCGCCCCGAGCAAGTAAATTAGGTCTGAAACAAGGTCGTTGATGTGACTCACAAGTCCAGCAATCTTAACTAGTATGCTGGCCTTGCAAGGAAGGCTGCGCATGAATGGTAGAAGGTGCTGGTAGTATGAATTGGTGACCGCACGATTGATATCTACGCCAACTTCATTCATGAACACGGATACAAATAAGTGATGGCCTGATGGCAGTGGGGAAGCGCACCTTCAATGGTTGAAGGAGAACGAGTGCCGCAGATGACAGAGGTGTAATTTGTATTGGTTTGATGTGGTGGGGGGTATATGCGAGAAGACATGGAAGTGCTGTTGAGCCAGACGAAGATGGCAGTAGTTCCGGGCAGGTGGGTGGGTGATAATGAAGCCGACATGATCTTTGCCGAAAGGTCCTTGATGCCAGTTGGTGGGGACGGGGGGTGCCCGATCTGTGGGAAGCATAGGCGGATGCCAGAATGCATTGCTTGAGCCGCGCAAAACACTGTATAGCGCCAAGAACGGGAAGTCCATGCTTGACCTACAGGAGTGGGATGTTGCAGAGGAGAAGCTCTCCGCATAAGACGAGAACGAGACGGCAGATGACGAAGGCTCAGTCGCAGAGGTAGAATCTGTGCTCATGGTCATGCATTGCTACACGCCACCTCCATTATTTATTTCACTCTCGAGCGTCTTGACAGATGCAAAAGGTTGGGCGTCGTCACCGGCAAGATGGAAGTTTAGAGAGATGTAATCAGGGTGGTATGGTACAGGGAAGGGATTGAATATGTCGCTATAAGGGCCTTGATTGAAGACACTATTCTGGGTCTGGTTGCCCCAGTAAGTTGAGTCGTGCCGCGTGTATTATAATGCGACTCAACCTACCTATCGTCACCTCAACAACTCCCTGATGAGGCGCCGATTAGTTGCTGCGACCGCCCCCAGTATGGCTGGAGAGCCAAGTTATGCAGAAGCAAGCAGCTGACGTGCACAGAGATGTACTATAGATCCCCCGTTTTAGATGGAACATCAGAGAAGA
>Ga0307518_10003920_pt1 | contig 10694 bp, 8 predicted proteins | sample 25_EM_MG_FD_203889 | JGI IMG/M metagenome (GOLD analysis project Ga0307518, IMG submission 203889) | Populus trichocarpa ectomycorrhiza microbial communities from riparian zone in the Pacific Northwest, United States - 25_EM | ecosystem: Host-associated > Plants > Roots > Unclassified | place... | reverse complement strand
CCAAACCTACTTAGATTCGAAAAGTATGGGTCATGTGACTTCTTTCAATGTGTGTGTGTGTGTGTGTGAGAGAGAGAGAGAGAGAGAGAGAGAGAGAGTTGAGAACTTGAGAAGGAGATCAGACAACTGCCTAGAGGGAAGGAAAAAGGGGCTAAAACTGAGAAAATAAGAAGAAGAGAAGGAATACTATCAAACTTCCCCAAACCTACTTAGATTCGAAAGGTATGATTCATGTGACTTCTTTCCTTTTGTTCTTGAGACCCCAAAACCGAAAATAAAAAAAAAGGCCCTAAGAAAATTGACCTAGGATTTCTAGGCCAGTTGTGAAGGAAACCAAAATCAACTAAAAGAACAAGAAAATAGGGACAAAATTCCAGAACACTTAACAAAAAAAATGAATAAATGGAATGGACAAAGCATGAAAGAGGGTCAACTATAGCTGAAGGATGCCCAGAGTACATTGTGTGATAAATTGCATGTAGTTGTTCATGCTTGAAAATATGTGATTCTACCGGATTTTTATAACAAACTATGAGCTGGAACTGAATTGCATGTAGTTGTTCATGCTTGAAAATATATGATTCTGCTGGACTTTTATGATAAATTGTGTGCTGAAACCAAAATGTATGCGGATGTTTCCTGCAGAAGTGTGTTGTCGGCAGCGAATTAACGTTCGTTATCGAATTTGTGTTGTCCGCAGCGAATCAGATTTTCGCTTATGAAATTGTGTTGTCTACAGTGAATTAGCATTTGCTGCTAAAATTGTGTTGTTTACAGCGAATCAGCGTTCGCTGCTGAAAGTGTGTTGTCTGCAGTGAATTTGTGATTCGCTACCCAATTTGTGTTGTCCGCAGTGAATCAAGTTTTCGCCGCTGAATGTCTGCAATGAATCAGGTTTTCGGTGCTGAATTGTGATGTCTGCAGCAAATCAAGTGTTTGCTGCTAAATTTGTGTTGTCCATAGGGAATCGATTTGTCGAATTGTGTTGTCCACAATAAATCAGGTGTTCGCTGTCAAATTGTGTTGTCCGCAGTGAATTCGGTGTTCGATGTTGAATTCTGTTGTCCGCAACGAATCAGGTTTTCACTGTCGAAATTGTGTTGTCTACAGCGAATCAGTGTTCGTTGCTGAAGGAGTGTGTTCTACAGCGAATTTATGATTCGCTGCTGAAATTGAGTTGTCTATAACGAATTAGCATTTTCTGCTGAAAGTGTGTTGGCTGCAGCGAATTAGCAGTCGCTGCCGAAGTTGTGTTGTCTGCAACGAATCAGCTTTCGCTACCGAAGTTGTGTTGTCTTGCAGCGAAAGTGTAATTCACTGTCGAAATTGAGTTACCTTCAGCGAATTAACATTCGCTGTCGAAATTAAGGTGCCTGCAGTGAAACAGTTTTCACTGCCGAATTGTGTGGCGCCTACAGCGAAACAATTTCGTTGCTGAATTATGGGGTCGGCAGCGAACTAGTTTTTGCTGTCGAATTGTACGGCCTTTAGTGAATCAATTTTCATTTCCAAATTGTGTGGCCAACAACGAATCAGTTTCGCTACTGATTTTCTACAATAGACCCCCTGGGTAGAAATGACTTAAATGCTTGTAACAACTTCATTGCATGATGGTGTAAAATGTGGAACACTTGAATGTGAACATATGGACTCTTGAAATAAGTATAGTGATGAATGTGATTCAAGGATGCAAATGTACTGATTTGTGGCCATTGATGTCTTAGGTGTTGTGGCCGAGATCAGACCATCGTCAGGACAAGGACAACCCATATGTGGAGCAGGTAGGTGGTTTCCACCTTTTTCTCGTATGATGTTAATGCTTTGAAATGATTTACTTATGAACGATATATTATTGAATCCTTGATGAATGATGAAACGATGATGAAATGTTTGATTGAATTCTTGACGAATGTTGTAATGACTATGAAATGTTGATCAAGTTCTTGATGAATGTTGAAACGATGATAAAAATGCTAATGTTCTGAAATGACTTATTGAGGAGGATATATTATTGTGTTGCAATGAATAATAAACCGACTGTGAGATGTTAATTGAGTTGTTATGAAATTGGATTGTTGACGAATGTCAGACCAATTATGGAATGTTGATTGTGATTGTTGATTAACTTTGGCTAATGACATTCAAAATGAATGACCGGGTTGTGATTGTTGATTAGCTTCGGCTAATGGCATTTGAGATGGATGACCAGGTTGTGATTGTTGATTAGCTTCGGCTAATGGCATCCGAGATGGATGACCGGGTTGTGCTTGATGATTAGCTTCGGCTAATGGCATCAGAGATGGATGACCGGGTTATAGATCCATATTGCTTGCCTTTAATCAGAAATGGCTTGATTGGGCATGCAACGTAGGTTTGGGTTCTTGGTTATGAAGAAAAAAGATATTTATAGGCTTAAAAGGTGTTTAAGGGATTTCAAGACTAAGGATCACTAGTGCTTGTTTCCCGACAATGTTTTTGGTTTATGGATTTTTTGAACCTTGGAATTGATTTGCAAAGTGGTTCATGATGCCCCCTGGTGTAGGGTTTGGGCTTTTTCTTCTTTTGGTTTTGAGCATCATCATATTAGTTATTTTTATGGTATGTTCATATCTTTTTTATTCTTTGGACTCTTTATGCCCCTCAACTTTGTTTGGGCACCTTTAATCATTGAAGTTTTTTTTTTTGTTTCTCTCACTTGCCCCCTAGTGTGGGGTGTAATTTTAGCTAAGGTTATTTTTCTCAAGAAAAACATATTAGGCTCAAAAGGGGACTGCAAAGAATTTTCAAAGAAAAACATGTAATAAGCCTTGTGAAAGGATTATCAAAGATGGTCTTTTCTCATTTCAAACGCATGCGCTTAGGATCAGTATGCCTTGCTTTCTTTCATGCGAATATGCAAAATGGTTTCTCATTATCCATGCAGCTAAAACTCAATTTTTGAAGTCATCTCATGGTGTTTGGGTTGTCCTTCGGGTTTTCTAGGTGTATGGTTACCATTCTAGGATATTACTTGAATTTCCATAACTTGTTTGTTAGAACAAACACCAATTTGATTTCTATTTTGTACTAAACTTTGATTTCCCAAAAATCCTTTTGAAAACATGGGATTACACATAGTTTTTTGAGAAAAGAGGAACATGCCAAAGAATTCTTGGTGCAATGGTTTTGTGAGTAAAAGGTGTACTCGTGTAGGTGTGTTATTTGCATGAAATGACAACAAAAATGAAGTCATATCATGAACACAAGAAAACACATGACTTTATTAACAAGAAAGACTTATTTGATAGAGAAAGTCTTGTGAAAGTATGAGCCAATTACCAACAAGACTAAAACAGGTTGAAACAAACATGATCAAACAAAAGGCAATAATAGGTCAAACTACATCCTCCTATTCATGTATACTTCCTTTTTATGGCAGAACTTCATCCTTTATCATGGACATCCTCAAGAATACACGCTGCCTTCTCTGTACCCTGCTCTTTTCATCGGTGCTTTAAGGTTTCCCGGACATTCTTCCTCTAGTGCATTTACTGATCCACTACCTAAAACATGATTGGGTAGAGGGTTCATATTCACGTTTGGAGTTTCTTCAAACACTATCCACCTAGCTTTAATTCATTACATGAGCTTCTTCTTGAAGGCACCGCGGGTATGAATGTTGTGTCCTGCAGCACCAGCATGGTACTCGCACATGAGGTTGGGTTTGTACCAGTTGGGGTAAGGTGGTTATAGAGGCGTAAGTGGTTCTGGAGCTACTTGTCTGATGCTTAGTAGCTTCTGGTACATCTCATTTAAAGGCAGCGATAATGGAGGTAATTGTTCCTGAACCCTTTGGTAATTCTTCTTCGGGAAATTTTCAATTTGGTTTTTTACTTGGAAGTTTTGGGGCTCAGGTTTTTTGGTAGGAAATGGAGAGTTGATATTGATGTTGGCAATTTGGGATGGAGTGTGATAGTTTTGGTTTTTCCTACCCCTGTAGCCACCTTCAACATGGTCGATCTCCTTCCTTTTCCCTTTGAAGCCTTTTTTCTTGGTGGGTACGGAAATTCTACCACTCCTAACTCTTTGCTCTATGCGCTCAACTATTGCCACAATGTTAGTAAATTGCTATGCCAAACTACCAATCACATGCTTGTAGTACAGTGCCTTGAGCGTGTTGGCAAATAGAGTAACCATTTCTTTGTCCAAAAGAAGAGGGGTGCACCTGTGCAGCTAGATCTCTCCATTTTTTAGCGTATTTCCTTATGCTTTCTTTGTCCCTTTTCTCTAGATTGAATTAGCTGGTTCTATCAGGAGCAATGTCCATGTTATACTTGTATTGCTTGACAAAAGCATCCACCAAATGTTTGCATTTGTTGATCTTTATGTTGTCCAATCTTATGTACCAACTCAATGTTGCCCCACTTAAGCTATTCTGAAAAACGTGCATAAGTAGTTTCTCATCGTGTACTACTTCTGTCATTTATTGCAGTAGGACTTGAGATGATTCATGGGGCATTGAGTTGCAGTGTATTTGATAAACTCAGGAACACAGAACTTCTTCGATACAACCACATTCGGGACCAGACGCATTTTTGCAGCCTGTACTAGGTCATATAAGTCTACCATTCAATAGCCCTAATTCTGGCTTCAAGTGCTGTCATCTTATCTTGATCAATGCCATCAGATGACTTGGTCTTATGGGACTCATTGGCGAATGCATCAATAACAAGGGTTAGTGTTGGTGCTGTTGATTGTACAAATGTTGGATTATGTTGAGGCTCTTGACCATGTTTGCCCATTCTTTCTTTAGGCTAAGTTGTTGTCTGGGTTTGAACAAAGATAAGAGATTGGTTGGAAGGACCTTCTCCAGAGGAATTTCTAAGTGTTTGCTTGAGTAAGCTAGTGAGGCGAGCCATGCTTGCCTTCAGAGACTCCAACTCTTCTTGGAAATGAGCATCACGGTGAGCACGCTCTTCATCTTCCATGTTTCTCGCTCGGAGTCGGGTGTTGTAGACTCTTTGGGGACCTATGTTTCATCCTAATGCATGTATGTATGTTATTTACAATGGATGGATGTATGTGTATGAATGCAAATGTATGTATATGCACATTGGGTATGGATGGTGAAAACCCATGTAAAATGAATATTTATGGAGTCTATACTCTAAGGAAAGGTTTTAGGCTATTATATGATGGGTAGGCTTTCTACATGATCTCAAAAAGGTCTATGAACTACCCAATGACTACTTTACATGAAGGCAATATAGGGGTTTACAAGGAATGGTTAGGGCACAGTGTGACCGCCGTTACCTAGTAAACACTCAGTTCATAGTTGAATGTTTCACAAATCTGAACCCCGACTAAAAGTCATGAGGCAAACCGCTACTCCCTACCTAACCTAGAATTCGGTCTGCTCACGAAATCAAAATGCATGGGGGCATTAATCCATACCGATGTACTTATGCATGAACATAAAATAAAAATGCTAAAGTAGTGAAAATATGAGCTAAAATTAAACAGACGAAAATAAATAGGCAAACAACCAAACAAGCAAAGCTTAGTCCGACCAGAAAAGGTGTTCCCTAGTGGAGTCGTCATCTTGTCGTAGGGGCGATATTGGGCACTGGTGCACTATCGTGCCTCCTGAGAGGTATTGTTGTTGAGAAGAAAAGGGTTTTGGATTTAATCATAAAGCTATGATTAAGGTTTAGGAGTCACTACCTAGTATTATGGTTACTAGGAATTCTATGGTCTGTGAGAGTCTCGGTAAGGGATTGGTTGTGCAAGGAAAAGATGCATCACCTCTAGTGCACTCTACCTAAGGTAAGTTGTAGAGGAATGGTGGCTGGCGTTGGTCACAGGGGGAAGAAGAAGAGTTTTGCAGAAGAGAGAGAGAAAGAGAGACATTCATAGTGGCTATTCCAGATGTGGGGGTGGCTGACTGGTGGTCATGCTAGTGACACATGGTGGAGCTAGTGGCAAACAAGCTGGTGGAGAGGCGGTTGGTGGCTAAAAAGGTAGCGGTGAGAGCGAAAGAACAAAGATAAGTGTCGGTTAGGAAGAAAAACTAGTGGGGGAGGTTGGTTTTTATTAGTGTTGGACCCGATTTTCTTCATGATCAAGCCATGAAATCCACCTTTATTTATAGGGGGTAGAAGATGAAAGTTTTGTCTTTAATGATGCCAAATCTTGACCCTTGTTTAGCTGGGAAAAATCTCAACCGTTGGTTTAAAGTAGGCACTATAAACTGTCAAATCTACCAGTAGCAGACTACCTGTGTTGGTCTTCACGGCTGTTGTGTTGTCAATCAGCAAGAAAAAACCACACTAGGGTGAAGTCAGATGTCAGGTGATCATTGTTGTGCAAATATGATGAAGGGTAGAGGTATTAAATGCACCTGCTAAGGAGTCCCTCTAAGCAGTCATTTCAGAGAAAAATTGAAAAAGAAGATGGATAGTAACCAAAACAACATTGTTTTGGTAAAGTTCATTTTAGTCCTTCAATTTATAATTTCTCTCAATCACACCCCCGATTGGCTAAACACTTTTAATTTTATGCAATTTTACCACTGACAAACTTCTATTTCAGCCTTGGATTTTAGCGCCTTTTTCACATTGATCATGGGTTTTGGATTTATGCAATTTGACCCCAAATTGACCATTAAACTTTCAATTTTCTTCAATTTCACTTCTAATTTCAATTAATTGGGTCCTTATATTTCAACTTCTTTTGCAGATTGGTTATTGCATGTGAATTTCTTCAATTTAACCCCTAATTGACCCCAAAACTTTATTTTTTTTTTATGATTTTGCTCCTGATTTCAATCAATTGACTTGGTAAAAATTAAATTTGATCTTCCTAAAATTTCAATCTTCTCAATTAAACCCAAATTGGGCTCCTAAACTTAATGGTTCACCAATTAAGCCCCTAATAAAATTTATTTAACTCATTTAAAGTATAATTAAGCCCTTGCACTTAATTGAATCATTCCATTGAACCCAAATTAATTATTCAACATAATTAAACTTTAATTTGGCCCATGATTAAATCAAATTGGCCTATTAAAAATCTAATTATGTTATGGGACTTAATTTTTATGCAAATTCATCCAATAATCATTTAATTTGACATTGAATCTTCATTGTTTCTTCACTCATGGATATAATGAGGTATAATTAGGCTTCAAATTTCCTCCAAAATTGCAGCTTGATTTTCCTATATGTTTGAAATCCTTCATGGCTTGTTTCTCCATGTTGTCAGCTTTTATTTTATTTTTTATTTTTATTTTAAAAGAAAAAGAAGTGAATTTGAGAAATAACCCAGAAATGGGTTATGACACTCACATAATTCTTTTTCTAAAGATTATTTTAGTTATTGTTCTGTTTATTTTGGCTCTAAACAACACTTTAATTCATAAGTGTTTTAGAAAATTTAGCCATTTGAATTTCTTGAAGTAAAGATCACATTTCTCATTTATATAGTTGATATCTCATTAAAAGTATTATGCAGTACTCTACTAGGTAACCCAAGATATAAGAATCATTAAAAGCATAACTCACTCTTATCATGTTGTAACTAACACCTTTTTTTTTTATCATAGGAATAACAAGAAAGTATTATTTTCAAGTGCTACTAAGAGTGTCATATGACTTGTTTTCCTCTTTAAACCTAGACTTAGGATCTTCAGATAACTAGGTAGGGTTATCATCATAATAGTTTTTTTTTTAGACTTTGAGCCCACTCCTCGTTGAAAATATACACAAGCTCTCTTATTAAGCCTTTAATAAGTAAATTAATAATAGTTTCTTTTGTCTTTATATAGTTAATGGAAATAATATCACGTCTATGATGCATATATATATATAGACTTATTATTACACATACTACTTTATGCCCTTCTAATTACAAACTAATTATCGCAATGGACACAGATTGATGAACTGGCTTTCGCCAACATGGAATAATATTTTCTAAGAAACTCCAATGCCATTCGACTTTCTTTTTGACTTTATCAAAAGTAATAGATTTTGATTTTATCATGGATCTTATGATGCATGATTATTAGAGGATTTTTAAGAGAGTTGTTTCTTCGAGCATAAAAAGATATTCACTAATGGATTTTAAATCCTTAGTATTGAATATCCAATTTGCATCATTATAACCCTCAATTATTTATGGGTACTCAATATAGTGTAGTTCATGGTCTAAGATGTATCTTAAATATTTTATATATTTCTTTTCAATAATCCACGCTTAAATTATTGGTAAATCTATACAGATTGCTAATCAAGCATGCAATATTTGGTTTTGTGCAATTAATAAGATACATCAAACTTATAATTATTCAAGAAAGTTCTAATTGATGTATTCCTTCACCTTTTTATCTTTGTTGGTGTTTGATAATGTTATTATCACATTTAAAGAAAAATGAGAACTTTCTTCGAGACAATATCAATCCATTATATGTTCTAAATGTTTTATTTCCGGTGTAACATCTACAACACCTAAGATTTTCATGTTAAATTCACTTGTTGACATTTTCTTAGTAGATTTGATCATGTGTTTATTGCTGCCTAAAATTAACATGTCATCTACAAAGAGATATATAATGACATAACATTTATTTGTATTTTTTTACATAATATTTATCAACCTCATTGGTTTTAAACTCATTTGACAACATAACCTTGTTAAATCTTCCATGACTTTATTTAAGAGCTTGTTTTAAACCATTTAAAAACTTGATAGGTTTACAAAATTTCATTTCTTTTGTTTTAATGACAAATCCCTTGATTTGTTCTACATAGACCTCTTTATCAAAGTCATCATTTATAAAGGTTGTTTGTAATTATGATGTGATATAAACCATGTGGATATAAATATCCAGAAATCATCAATCAAATTGAACCTTACTAAGAACTAAAACCAAAGAAATCTCTCACAACACACAATAATAATTATTGAAATCAGAGTTTGTAAAAAAACCTAGCCCCGTTTGTTTGCTGGAAAGTAAACCCTTTTGGAAAGTGAATTCCAGGAAAGTGAATTATTTTCTGATGTTTGGTAGTGTAATAGAAAATAAGTAGGAAAACACTTTCCAGTGTTTGGTCATGTCATGGAAATTGAGCTGAAAAATAACTTATTAATGTTTTATTTTTCTCAAGTTTATTAAAATAATGAGGAACAAATCTTACAAATTAAAAAGTTGAATGAGAATGAAATTGAAAAAAAAATACAATTTCATAAATTATCTCAAATAAAATAAATAATAATCAAAATAATAGAGATCAAATCTAAAAAATAAAAAAATAAAAGATGAAGAAATTAAAATAATAATAATTAACATTTCATAAATTATTTCAAATAAAATAAGTAACAATCAAAAGAATGACGACCAAATTTGGTAGATAAAAAATTTCAATAAAAAAAATGATAAGGGAAAAGCAAATAACAATTATAAAAATGAGAACCAAAGTTAATATAAAAATTAAATTTTAAGAGATGAAATAGAAAAATAAATATTCAAAACAAAATATATATAGCAACCAAAAGTTTGAGGACCAAATTTGATATAATCAGCAAATAATATGACATTTCTAAATTTTTCACAACTACCGGAAAGTGTTTTCAGCCCAAATTTTTCAGGAAAACACTTTCCTGGAAACCAAGCCAAATTTTTCTTTGACTGGAAAGTGTTTTCCGTTGACCAACTTTTCTAATGGCAAACAAACACAGGAATGTTTGGAAAGTGGTTTCCCGGAAAGTGAATTCCGGGAAACAAACATAGCCCTAATTACAAGCTAAATACCCTATTTATACTAGGTAAAAACTTCATAAACAATACTGGAAAAATAACAAAAGAGTTCTAAATAAAATAGAAAAAAGAATCATAAATTAACTAGAAAACTAATACAATTCTTACATAGTATCTTCCGGACCTTATTGCAAGGCCTTCCTAATTTCTAATTGACCTGCAATTTTAACATAATATAAAAAAAAGCCTTTGGAATATGCTAGTAAAATTTTATTGTGATCCAACAGTCAAATAAAAAATTATGTTTGTTAAAGTAGAACTATGTATTTGAAGAAATAAGCCTCTAACTACCAAAATTAATTAGTCCATAAAGTATATGGATCAAGCCCCTCTTGTACATAGATTAAGTTGACTAAGGTCTAATCATCACTTATTGAAGATATAGCCTCCTTGAAATTCATCTTGCTCCAAATACTTTGAATAATCTCATTGAATGCATATTTGAGCTTCTTTTCCCTTAATCTTATAATTGACCCAATTAAAACTTGCAATGGATCTTCTGGTGTAGTCTTGATCATATCACCCTTTTTTTCTCGAAAGGATTCATTTGTATCAAATAAAGAGAGATTATAAACATTTAAAGTAGCATTAACATCATACTCACGTGGTAGATCCACTTTTTAGGCATTATCATTAATTCTTTCAAGGATTTTGAATGGTCAATCTACTTTCGCATCAACTTAGATCTCTTCTGTTAAGGAAGTCTCTTTTTTCATATATACACTTAAACACAATCATCTAGTTAAAAAATAACTTTTTTATGCATATTGCTTTTTTTTTTTTATCTACTGCTTTATATTCTCGTGAAGATCCTTTATTATATGTGCTTTTATATTGTCATCAAGACTACCCCTTTTATCAATAGGTAAAAGAATCAAATCCAAAGGAGTCAAAGAAT
>Ga0307518_10003919_pt1 | contig 10695 bp, 7 predicted proteins | sample 25_EM_MG_FD_203889 | JGI IMG/M metagenome (GOLD analysis project Ga0307518, IMG submission 203889) | Populus trichocarpa ectomycorrhiza microbial communities from riparian zone in the Pacific Northwest, United States - 25_EM | ecosystem: Host-associated > Plants > Roots > Unclassified | place... | reverse complement strand
TAAACTCCGAATCTAATCTTACCATTCCATAGTCAATTGCCTCAACTCCAGTTTCTTCTATGCTACTCTTTGTCGCAAATAAATTTAATTATACTCTTAGAAGTATGGAAAGAAAAAAGAAAAAAAAATAAGAAATATAATTATATAAATTTAAATCTAAGAAAAAAGAAAGAGAAATTATTGGATATATTTTTCCGCCCACTAGAGCTTTTACCATTTTACGCTTGTTCTATGCCATTAATGGTTCCTGTTTGTCCATGCACTGGAAAAGGTCTGTTTATTTTGTCCACGCAATGGTTCTTTTGACAACCACATGACAGTCGGGAGGATATTATTCATTTAAATGATTTTCTTATCTCCCTCAATTTCTTCTCCATCATCCGTTTCAAAAGATCTATTCTTGAAATTCAAGTTGGCATGATATGTGTATGGTACTTTTCCAAAGTTTCAATTATAAAAGGGGATAAAAATATTTTTGGGATATATATATTTGAATTGATACACTACCAGAAAACCGGCAAAAACCAATGGAATTACCGACGGAATTTTTTCATCGGTAATTATTACCGACGGAAATAATTCCGTCTCAAAATCTGCCGATATATACCGATGGCATAAATCCGTCGGAGATATGGTTTAACAAATGCAGATTGGGCAGGTAGTACTGATGATCGCAAGTTCATAGGTGGTTATCTCGTCTTCTTTGGTCAAACTCCTATCTCTTGGAAATCTAGCAAGCAACGAACAGTTGCTCGCTCCTCCACCGAGACTGAGTATAAAGCCTTGGTTGATGGCACTACTGAGGTTATTTGGCTTCAGTATCTATTGCGAGATTTGCAGATTCTCTCTATCTCTGCTCTTATCCTTTGGTATGATAATCTAGGCACTACTTACTTATCTGCAAATCCTATCTTTCATGCTCCCACTAAACACGTTGAGGTTGACTATCATTTTGTACGAGATAGGGTTGCGAAGAAAGAGATTCAGATTCGTTTTATCCCCTCTCAAGATCAATTTGCCGATGTTTTTACCAAGCCGCTTCCTACTGCTCCGTTTACTGCTTTTCGGTTCAAGCTTCAGGTTAATCCTTCACCCTCAGCTTGAGGAGGCATATTAATGTACTATATAGAAAATATTTTAGTCATACTCTTGTGTTGTAACATCACCATTACTATTGTATATTGCCCTACATATATATATATAAAAGGTTGACTAACCAATAGGTTAAGCCTCCTAATTATTCTCAACTCTCAAAACTTAAATAAAAATTAAATTTGAATTATGTGCCTTTCAGCAATACACGTTCTACCACTTGCTTTTAAGACTTTCAAGTGTGATTTTTTAGCATATTACCCTCTGATTTGTAAGATAAGGAGATAGTATTAAGTGAATTGGGATCCTTATATGATTTTTTTAGTTAACTCGTTAATATTTTATTTCTCTTATTTAATTAAAAATTAATTGTAAAATTTAATTCTTCAAACAAAATGGCATATTTGGAAATCATCAAACCTTAATAACTTATAGAATACATATTTAATTTCAAAAAAAAGCCCCTGTACATGGATCTCTCAACTCACAGATGATTTCTGACTTCCATGAAACCCAGTTCCCCCATTCAAATCCTCAAGATTTACGTTAAATGTATAGCTACAAAATGAGATCCTCAATCAACAATGTGTAGTCTCTGTGGTTGTATCAAGGACAAGAACTCTTCCTTCTTCGTCACCTTCGTATCCTCTCGATCAGTCCCAATGAAGGAACATTCATATATGTTTCTCATTTGCTCACTGGGAATGGAGCAGAAAAGGGTCTTAATAACATACAAATATGGGACGTCTTAATTGGTAACAGCATCGTATCTTTATTTCTAATCAGCACCACCTTTTTACTGATTCATAGTTTACAAACAAAACAAGGGCACCACCCATCATTAAACTTCAGCCTTCAGCCTTTTTGTTTATACAGGTATCACTTCCATGGATTTGGACATTGATGAGCCGATTGCGCTGTTTGCTTTCTGAGATCAGTAAGAAAACAGAAAAAATGTTATCAATCTTAGCATAGTGGTCTGTGAAATAACGTATATATGATGCATGCCTCAAGGAATTGATTGCCTAACCATTTCAGCTTGTGTGTTTTTCCAAGCCTTCTCTATCTCTTCGAAGACATCATCAATCGTTGGGCGACCTTTGCTTGATTTTGCCACACATAGTACAGCAATTTGCAAAATGGCTTCAAAATCAACGCTGTTGACCTTTCTGTTGAGGCCAGGATCTTCAAAATCTGTTAACGGACGTTTTCCTGCATTTACATCCTTTGCCTGAAAAAGTTGAAGGTTACCCTCTTGCTCTAGAGAACTCTCGCATAGTATTGACTTTCAGGCACGCAAGAATATACCTTTCGGATGAGCTGGTCTCTAGCATCAAGATCCAACTCAATGACTTTTTGCCCCGATAAAAGTTGAAGAGCAACAATACCAAAGCTATAGATGTCACTGGCACATGTTAGTTTGGCATTGCTCATATATTCTGGATCCATATAGCCCATAGTTCCTCTAACATCTGTGAAAACTTTGCTCTCTTCCATGCCAAGCATCTTTGCCAACCCAAAATCTGAGAGTTTTGGTTCCAAATTCTCTGTCAGAAGGATGTTCGTAAGCTGTGAAGCATGCATAAACGAACCATTAGATATCAAATTACAAGATGCATTTGCATATATAGAAAATGCACAACATTAAGACATTAATATAAGCTCTATTGAGGCACCATATTGTGTCAACCAAATATGAAATCTGTCTTGTTCTTTTACATGGATATGAGTTTAAAATCTTCGGTGAATATAAGAGAAAACGACACCATACATTAAAAGTCTTTAAAACATTTTTTTACAACACCAAACCTGATTTTCATGTTAGCTCTCCAATAATATTAATGATCAATTGGACTATTCTCAAATGCCGAAATGGTGAAACTTTCAGTGCAATTTCAGTCTTACACGATGAGAAAACTGGAGAATAAATTAGCATTTACTACCTTAATGTCCCTGTGGACGATGCAACCATCTATAAAATGGTGAAGGTATCTCAGTCCAAGAGCACAGTCTCTTAGGATCTTAACTCTTCTTTCCCATGTCAATACAGTATCTTTCCCTGAATAAAATGGATTGAGGCATATGAGTAACACCCTAGAGACAACGCAAAGCAGACATCATCTGGAAGTACTATTTTACTTTATAGCTACAGCTTGGCACGAAAGAGAAAAGCAATCGATTCAAGATGTTAAACAAAACAATACTGAAATTGTTTAGAGATTAATGGAGAGTTACTTCGGAGATTTTGAGACAAGTTCCCAGCTGCACAATATTCATAGACAAGATACCGTTCGCCTCCCTCAATGCAGCAACCGAAGAGACAAACAAGATTTGGATGCCTAACCCTAGAAAGGCCTTCAACTTCGCGCTGGAAAGAATCGCATGAGCTGCTATTATGTATGTGCTTGATGGCTACTACTTGTCCACTAGGTAAAACACCTTTATAAACTTGCCCAGCACTTCCTCTCCCTAGGCTCTTCCTCACCTTGCTGTGGTTAATGGCATTCTCAATCTCAGCCTTGGAGAATCTATAGAGGCCAGACCAGGCGGTGATCTCTTCAGATTGAGGAACAGGTTTAGGACGCTTCTTCTTGCCCTTGCTCACATATTTTATCAAAAGAATGACCAGCAACAATACGATGATTGCTATAAAGACCGCAAATACCACTTTCACCACAGAATCTGATAAGCTAAAAGATCTTTGTGAGTGTTTATACTTTATTTGATAATCCACTGGACCAAATAAAACTCCAATAAATGAACAAAACAGAATAGTTGTACTTACATTTGATTTTCATGTACCCTTCATCTGTTCATAAACAAAACAATAAGCATGATCAGGAAGTGAAATGGGAAGTTAATTGAGAAATGATATTTGAAAGAACTAGTTTTGGCTCTTACTGAATTCATCTAAAGCAGGCAAACAACTATAGAAATCATCGATCAGAGATTGATTATTCAAATTTGCAGCCACAACAGATATAAGAACTGCCACCCCACAAACTATTTTTTCCTCCTTGTCATCATCTTTGACATCTAATTGTCGCAGCTGAAAATCCCTCGCTTCCAATATTGCCTCGATGCAGTTGCCGCAGCCATCATCGTACGAAGAGCTAAAATCCGAACACGAGGCTACTGCATTTTTGTAATACGTCTGTTCCTTTATTGATGACAAAGAAAAACTTGAGCAAGCACTTCTCCCATTATAGAGCTTATCAAAGCCACATGAATATGGTGATACAAGGTTTTGTCTGGTAAAGCCACCGCTACAGTTCGCCCATTGATCTTCTGGGAGGAAAATATAGCCACTTGTGTTTGATGCACGCCAGGCTAAGAGTTTTGTTAGGACGTTGAGGACATCACGGCAGCAAAGTGTTGTGCCAAAGCTGTTCCAGTCTTTGATTCTCTCTTGTTGGCCTATGCACTCACCGGTTGGCTGGTAAGGGAATTCCTTGAAGTCTAAGACACAGGTAGCTGCATTTAAAATTTATGAACTTGTTAATAGAACACATGGAGAAACGTCGATTGTCCATTTTTATCTATATATGCTGCTGAAACTCGAGAATCCATATTCGGCACACATTCATATATATGTTAGACTTGACTATTTTTTAAAACTAGTCTGTATCTTGTGCTCCACACACAATCCATATTATTTATTATGTTCCTTTATTTGGTTTCAAAAGTAACAAATGCTTCATAGAGTTCCGATGCAGGCCCAGTAATTTTTAAAAACCTTATTTTAGTCCTTATATTTTATTTTTAACTACAAATTAATCCTCGTTCCATTGTTTTTAGTTGAATATATCATGCCAACTATAACTACTTCCTTAATTCTAATATGAGAACAAAACCTTTTTTTTCTATTATATATTCCTATAATTGTCCTTTTTTTTGCAACTAAACATCAATATAATATAATATTAATTAAAAAGTTTATATGACCAGTTATTAAATAACTTTGTGTTATTTATTTAAGAAATCTTATACATTATTGGAGTAAATATTCTACCTTGTAAAAATGACTTTATCTTTACAACCATATGCATATTTAATAATTTATTTTTGCATTCAATTTGGGAGTGATGGTAGAGAATATTGATATAAAAGCGTCTCATTATATTCTTAGTGTATCAATTAACATTATATAATCAAGGGTGGGTGCACTTTTTATATAGTTAACAATAGAATAAGCTTTTATTATATTATATAAATTCTAAAAATTAAATTATATAATCAAGGGTGCACCATTATTCTCTAAATACTAAATAGTTTAAGTATTATAGCAGAATATTGGCATACATCATGTGACAAAAAACTTCTAGTTATGAATAATTAAACAGCTTTTATAAAATTTATATTTGATGATATTGTTTAACTTTTAAGTAAAATACTTGAACCAATTTTTACAAATGAAAGTAAATTCATTATCTATATTTTTTCTGCTTATAATTGATATTTATTGTTCCGTCTTAATTATTTCAACCTGAAGATTTTAAAAAACTAATGTTTTTTATTTTTTATATTAATTGCATTTTTTAAATAATTCAAAAATACTTTAATAAAAATAAATATTTTTTTAATCCTTATAATCATTTACACTTTTTTATTGGTCAAATATTTTTTTTATTTTGAAAGATATATAGATTGACTGACAAATAAAACTATATTCTCTACCATCATAGGAAGATTCAAATATTCCAATTTGAAAAAGGAATAAAAACCGATGAATTACGAATGAAAAAACATTTCTGGACCTCTTCCTTAATTAAATGAGTCTGAGATCCTTTAAATCTTCACTTTGTTTCCTTTTATAAGTCGATGTTTTTGATATACATGTGGACCAATCAACATAAAAGTTTATTTAAAAACTAAATTTAATTTTCTAACAACCAATCAAAATAGATTTCGTAATGAGAATAACGTAAAATTCAAGCCTTTTTAGCACTCACAGAAATTACAACTTATTTTATATATATATATATATATGAACATGGATCTAGACTGGATTATATTTAAACTGAACATGGTTGACATAGCGAAGTTGTTAAAACTCGATTGAAACTTAGTTTGTCTTTTATTTTTATTTTTTTAATTGATATTATTTTAATTTTTAAAATAATATTATTTTAAATTAACACTTGTTAATCTAAATTAATCCATTTATTTTGTAATGTCCTTGAACCGGATCGAATTTTATAAATATATTCACATGTTCAAGTCTCCAAAATGAAACGTGGATCCTCTGAGAGCAAGTGAAGAGTCAAAATTGAACCCATTACCATTCAAGTGAGTGAACTGTTATTCACTGGAAATACTCCATAATAGAATATATGGTACTTGGACGGAGATATTATACATGGCAATATAACAGCCATGTAGTTTAAGAATATGAAAAATAGAGATACAAAATGAAAGAGGTAGAAAAGGAAAGCATCGGAAAAAGAAACCTGATGTGCCATCCGGCGAAGGAATATCGTCTGCCAAGGCGTGAATGAAGAAGACTGCTACGCACAAGGAGGCAAGAATTGGTGAAGAAAGATATCCTCTCCTGATCATGACAACTTGTGAACTTCTTGTCTAATTAATGCCTCAAAAACTAGCAAAACCCACAAGCCAAAAAGCAACCACTACATAATTTTCACTTGAGAAATCAATGCAGCTGAGATTTTTCTTGTTGCAGAAAGCAATCACGTACGTACCTATAAATGTTTACTTTCCTTGCAACGATCGCCGCGTCGAGAAAACGGATATGCTTGCTTCTCTGCCTTGTTATATATTCCAGCTAACAAGCACATAAAACCTTGGTGTCTCCGTGTGGTATGAACATGTGTGTGTGTTTTCTTCCAAATGGCAACTTCATTTCTGAAGTTTCACCCTTTTTTCAAGAAAAAAAATAATATTAATCTGCTTACCAGGATTAAAAAAACAAAATACGTCCTTGTTAATATCAATAATGATGCCTTCAATCACATCGCCATGTCTCCATGGATAAAAGGACAACGATGTTTTTCTCCTGGGAATATGCAAGAACATTAAGATGCCCAATAATTAACTATGTCTTTTTTATTATTATTATTGTTGTTATCAGCCTCTCTTTTTTTTCTTCAAGAAATACAGAAAGCTTATGAGTGTACTTAGCTTTTCGTAGGCATATTACATGTATATGATCTTTTTATGATAAGTTAAATGATCTTAATTAGAAATGAAATCTTATTAATGAACAGATTCATTAATCATGTTAATGACTTTTACAGTATAAAAAAACTGTTCTTTGGGTAAAATGTGTTACTTTCATCCATAAATAAGCATCTCCTTTTTATTTTATGTTTTATTACATAAACATATTCATTTCATAAATAGCATGAATTTCCAAAAAACAAATATATTATAAGCTTTTTAAAAAAATAAAATAAAATAACGTAATTTTTTCTTCCAAAAGAGGAAGTGTAATGTGTAAAATGAGAGTATAATACTTTTATCTTCTTTTAAAATAGGGACATCTTTTAATTTTAAAATTAAGTTTCGACAAAAAAAAGTTAAGTCCACTAATCCTAAGGTGAAAATCATAATTTTCTAAAATATAAGGTGCAAAGTGTAAGTGTCCAAAATAGATAGTGATAGAAGTAATTAATTAACCCATAGTTTAGCTGCTCAAATCTTTAGGCTTTGATCAAATCAAAAGAAGCACACTCGATTTGAAACTTGTCTTCCTCCATTAACGAATCTATGCATTTGCTTCGGAAATTATATCCAGTGCTAACATAGAAAAACAGTAGAACAAATCTCAAATTAAGAGCCCAAACTATAAAACAATCCCTAATGTCCTATAAAAAAAACACTCTTATTGCATCTTCAAAATTAAAAAAAAAAAATATTTATCAATTCTTTTGTTAACGACTATATATCAACAACAATTCATGGATTCTATATAAAAATCAGAACTTGCTAATAAGAAAGGAAATTTATTGGAAAGCAAATTGAGAGCCATGATATAATTGGAGAAAAACTTAAAATTTCCCCTAAAAGCTAATTTGGGGCTAACTAGACATGTTGTCGGCACTAGGGCTGAGCATTTTCGGTTCGGTCCGGTTTTGGATCAAAATAAACAACCAAATAGATTATTATTTATTTTAGTTTTTGAACCGAACCGAAAACCAGTTCAAACCGATTAATTTTGGCTCGGTTTTTTTCCTTTCCAAACCGGTTCAAACCGAAATGCAATGCCAAGATGTCATCCTCTAAGAATCAACAACGTTGTTCTCGTTGTTGCAACATCTTGCAAAAAAAAAAATAATTGCAAAAAAATAGTATCAGTTCTTAGCAATCACTGCTTTGATTTTTCTAGACACTCTTCAGCTTCTAGACCCGAAATAATCCCTCTCAGGCAATCAAGGTGGGATCTTTTTATGTCGTGACCCATGAAGGAGAATCAAGTAAATCAATGGAAGAATCATCAGTAATTCACCTCTGACATGGCAAGTTTAAGAGATGAGAGATGAGAGACAGAGAGCATGGAAGATTGGAAGAGAAGAAGACAAATTTGACCAAATGTTGAAAGGAAATATTGAAGCTTTACCTGTAATCAACTACGTTTCCTTTACGTTGACCTTAGAATCCAATCTGTGTCTCATATCCAAATCATTTGAGAGATGAGAGACAGAGAGCATGGAAGCTGTGAATGAAAGGGACCCTTCAAACTATGAAAGCATTCAAAGGGTTAATGGGAGAGGAGGGGAAAGAAATGATAAATGGTCTACTAGGGTTGTTGATGCCTAATGGCTAATTTGAGGGAGGAGGCGACCCGCGACTAGGTTTATTTATTTTTTTCATTTTTAAACCGAACCGGTTCGGTTCGGTTCGGTTCGGTTCGGGTTGGCCGGTTCAAGCACACCAAAACCGGAAACTGAACCGAACCGGACATTTTCCTAAATATTTTAACCGGTTCAATCGGTTTTTTTACTGGTTTTGTTTTTTTGGTTAATTTTTTTTTGTTTTCTCGGTTAAATCGGTTTTTCGGTTTTTTTGCTCACCCCTAGTCGGCACTACGTCGTGAGCTACTTTTTAACCGCAAGAAATGTTTCGTTGAGACTCGCTGAACATAGATAAAAAAAAATATGCAAGATCTATTAACACATTTTCGAGCAGCAAGGAATTTTTAAAAAAAAATACACTCATTTTTGTTTTTTAAATATTGAAACAATGTATACATATTAAATTTTCCCAGTTCAAACCGGGTTCACACATTAAATACACGCTTGGTTATGGACCCGCTTGGTTCAATTACTTCATTTTTTAAAACAATATTTTATTTAATAATACGATAATAAAGATAGAGGCTCACCAAAAAAAAAACAGATATTTTTCTTGAAAACAATATGACAGGTTGTAACCAAAAAAAAAACCCTTTCTAAAATTAATGAAAAAAAATCTATATTCTTATTTGGAAAGAAAATAAAATTTGTAATGGTATTTTAAGAAATAATACTTAAAATATATTATAAACTAATTTAAGAGATTAATATATATAGCTATTAAATTTCACATTAAATAAATTAAAAAATAAATAAATAAATAAATAAAAGGGTGAGGCACGAGCCTAGAAGGCCTCGCACGCCAAGCCCATTGAAATTTAGTCCTAACACGTGGGCCTGGCAACACAAGCACGCGCGTCAAGGCCTAATTTCCTTATTGTATTATTTGAATGGGCAGACAATGTGTTATTCACTCATTGTTTTCCCATTTATTTTTTTAAGAAAATAGATAACACGTTGTCTGTAGTGGCAGACCATGCATCAACTACTAGTTTCGCCTCCGACCACCTCTGGTTGTCGGGAATGGCTAGAAAGTTGACCCCTCTTTTTTTAACATTAAAACTTCAGTTTCAAGCATTTTTTTTTCCTTCTAAAAACACATGTGAAACACTCTTGAATATCAATGAACCCATATCTAAGCTCAAATCAATTTTTAATCGGTAAAAAAAATCAAAATTTATCCTAATTTAAAAGACATTTTAGAAGCCCGATCTACTTTTTCTAGCTAGATAAGGGATAAAAAACACCTCAATGATATTCCTCTAATGAAATAGAACTTATTAACACCAAGAACGATGTTTTTTTATCATCGAAACATGAAATCCAGGGACTAAAATACAAATAAAATGAAATCTTGGATCAAATTGTACAATTTTCAAACTAAAGGGATAAAAAATAAATATTAAGGCTAAAAGGCATTGATACTAATATTTTTCTAAGAAAACAAAAAAGGATAGTCATTTCTCCAAGATTTTAATTTTTTTCCTATCATTTTTAATTTTTTTCAAACAATAAAATTATTTTTTTCACAAAATTAAAAACCAATCTAATATCGTAATATTTTTCTATGACGTGATAACTCGAAAGAAAGCAATATAAATCAAATCATCAAGTTGAATTATCAATTAATGAAATATGGGACGATGAAAAAAAAATCTCAATGGTCAAACTAAAAAAAAGAAATTAAAAACAAAAACAAAAAAAATATTTTTTTTTAATAAAGAGCTGCCATTTCACCTAACTTTGAATTTCAATCCCGTCATTTTTAATTTTTCCCAAACAATCAAAC
>Ga0307518_10003918_pt1 | contig 10696 bp, 6 predicted proteins | sample 25_EM_MG_FD_203889 | JGI IMG/M metagenome (GOLD analysis project Ga0307518, IMG submission 203889) | Populus trichocarpa ectomycorrhiza microbial communities from riparian zone in the Pacific Northwest, United States - 25_EM | ecosystem: Host-associated > Plants > Roots > Unclassified | place... | reverse complement strand
TTTAAATAAGAAATGGAGGGGGGGGGTTTAAGGTTTTCTTGGTTAAACCTTATTAAATCTTGGAAAATTACATCAAAGAGGGTTAGTTTTAGGAATCAAAAGGATTTAAAAGAAGATTGGAGTTAGAGAAATTGAAGATTTTCTAGGATTTGTTGGGTATAGAGGGATGGTTTTGGGAGGAGAAGAGAAGAAGTGAGGAAAAAGCATGGTTCTTGGTTTGTTTCTTCTCATTTCTCGGTGATTAGGAGGTAAGAAACACACTATACATGATTTGATTTAGTTTTGTTGTGGATCTATACACTTTAATGAAATGTTTATATAAAGTTAGGGTTTATGAAGGAATGTTTGAAATTGTTTGTTTAACACTTGATACATGTTAAATAGGGGAAAAAAGAGAAGGAATAAAGATTTTGGCTAGAGTGATAATTGCACAAAACTGAAAGAAAAGTCCATCCCCTCATCATGGTTGGAAATTTTAGCTAGAGTAGAAAAATGTGGGGGGAGGAAGTTTGTTAAATTCTTTGGTTGTATTTGAGTTATTGGTGCTTGAAATAAGATATAGAAGAAAAATTAATAAAAAGAAAAAAACTCTAGGGCACCTAAGTGATGGTTTTTGGCCAAGACTTGCTATACGAGGGATGAATTTAATTTGGTTTAATTGTTAGAATATTGAGTTGAATTATGCTTGAATAAGGGTATAATAAATGAATTATGATGATTTGGTTGTGTGGGAGCAAAAGAAAAAGCTTGATTTTTATGGGCATAATTTGGCTAAATTGGCCAATAAAAAAGAGTAATATATTGATATGAATCACCCATGTAAATATCATGAAAATATGTTTTGAAACTAAATCGTGTTGTGATGATGGATTATTCTCAGAGCGACGTCGAATGACGCACTAACCTTCTAAGAGGTATTGGAAAAGGAAAGAGTTTTTGGTTTAATCATAAAATTATGATTAAAGTTCAGGAGTCACCACCTAATATTATGGTTACTAGAAAACTTATGGTCTGCGAGAGTCTTGGTAAGAGACTGGTTGTACTAGGGGAAGCTGCATCACCCCTAGTGCACCCTACCTGATGTAAGCTGCATTGTTGCTTGATTGTTTTTCTAAGTCAAGTTTCTATTCGTAGGTTTTTTTTCTAAGGTCTAAGGCAGATCTCTCTTCTTGAGAGAGTCTACTTTATTGAATTAAATCCTAACCACTTTAAAGTCTAAATTTTAGCATTGCATTATTTTTTTTATTTTTACATCTTTAATATCTAGTAATATACTTTATTGTATATTTTACACCTTCAAGTATTAAAGTTTACAGCTAAACCCTAAAACTTTATATATAAAGTGAACAAAATGATAGGTGAAAGTTTTTTTGATATTGTATATAAACTGGTTACGATATCCAATTTTTTTAGAAAGCATGCTGAAAATGTTGCGATTTTTATCTTTTAAAAAATATGCTTGGAAAACTTTTAGGATTTTGCCGTATGCACGAAAACAAAATTTTTTTTTTGAAATGAATTTTTTTTTTGATTTTTTGCTTTTTTTTTAAAATTTAAGAGGAAAGCAAATATTTTTAATACTGGATTTGTATCTTACAATATAAGTCTACAACCCAATATTATGCAAAATTGTTGGAAAAACATGCGAGAAAATCACAAATATTTTGAAATGACCCTTGGAATTTTTTTGGATATATATATATATATATATAATTTTTATTTTTATTATATTATTAAATATAAATTGGGCTGGACCCGGCCTAGCCATCCGGGCTGGGCTAAAACAGGTCTAACCTGACTTAGTCGGGTTGGGCTGATTGGTGACCCAACAAACCCATCTTTTTTTTTGGGTGGGCTGGACCCAGCCCAGACATATGAGCTAGGCCAAAACGGGTCCATACCACAGGGTTGCTAGCCCAGCCCAACGACCTTGTTAACTATTTTTACTGTATGCAAAATTGCATGTAGTTATTAGGCGAATCAGGGAAGAAGAAGAAGAAGAAGAAGAAGAAGAAGTGGAGTAGGCTATCTTATGCAGCGGTGATGGCTGATCGTGTTGGAACATCGATGCAAGGCTGGAGGCGCTGTTAGTGTAAGGTGTGGCGGTGCAAAAACAGGAGGGAAGAGAGATTTGTGTTGGAGAGATGAAGTTTACAGAAGCAATTCTTGACGTAAGGGTGGCCCGCTGGTGGCTCGTGGTGGAGCTGGTGGTAGATAAGCTGGTGGTGAGATTATTGGTGGCCAAAGATCACGGTGGAGAGAGAGGGAAGAGAGAGAACTGGCGGCAGAAAGAAAAAAAAATTAGGGAGGGAGATTGATTTTTTGTCAACTTTGCACCCGATTTTCTTCATACTCAGGACATGAAATCCACCCTTATTTATAGGGGGCGGGAGAGGAATATTTTAGGTTTAATGGTGCCAAATCATGACTCTTGATTTAGCCCTAAAGGATCTCAATTGTTAGTTTAAAGTGGACATTATAAATTGTCAAATTTGGTAGTTGAAGACCGCCTGAGTTGGCCTCTTTAGGCCAGCGCCACAACTATTATGGTGTCAATTGGTCAGAAAGAACTATACCGGGGTGTAGTGAGATGTAAGGTGATCATTTTCATGTAAGTTATGTCAAATTTGGTGGAGAGATGAAGCATTAAATGCCTCTGAAAAGTAGAGCCAGTCTTTTCAGGTGAAAATTGAAGAAGAAAATGAATAGTAACAAAAAAGATGTCATTTTGGTAAAGTTCAATTTAGTTATTTGATTTGTGATTTCTCTCAATTACACCCTTAATTGGCTTCAAACTTTCAATTTAATGCAATTTTCCCCCTGAAGAACTTCAATTTCAGTCTCGGATTTCAATGATTTTTTTCTTTTGGTCCTTGGTCTTGGATTTATGCACAATGACCCTTAATTAACCATTAAATTTTTAATTCTCTTCAATTTCACCCATGATTTCAACCAATTAGGTTCCTATAGTTTGACGCCTTTTGTAAAATGATTTTTGGCTGTGAATTGTTTCAATTTAATCCTTAATTGATCCCAAAATTTTAATTTTCTTACAATTTTACCCCTGATTTGAACCAATTAACTTTGTAAAGATTAAATTAGGTTCTCTAAAATTCCAATCTTCTTAATTAAGCCTAAATTAGGCTCCTAATCTTTATTTTTCACCACTTAAACGCCTAATAAAATTAATTTGACAAATTTAAAGTATAATTATGTCCTTGTACCTAATTAAATCCTTTAATTGGAACCAAATCAATTCTTAAACACAATTAAATTCTCAATTTGGCCCATGATTAAATCAAATTGACATATTAGAATCTAATTATGTCCCTATGCTTAATTTTTATGCAAATTCATTCTAAAATCATTTAATTTGATTTAGAATCCGCATTGTTTTTCCATTTTTGGTATAAAAGGGTATGATTAGGCTCCTAATTTATCATGAAATTTCAACTTGATTTTTTCTGTATATTTGGGATCCTCCTTAACTTGTTTTCTTCAAAATACCAGTTTTTTTGTTGTTATTATTTATTATTTATTTTAAAAGAAAAAAGGATAAATTTTGGGGAATAACCTAAAAATGAATTATGACAGATTATATGAAGAAAAAGAAAAAGGAAATGCATAGCCATAATAAGGCCATTTGACCAAGTTACAGTGGTTGGGGAGAAAGAAACTCTTGGTAATTTCAAAATTTATGTTTTTAGTCCTAGAATTTTTGGACATTACAATCATCCTCTCCACTTGAAAACATATCCATCATTTAAGAGCAAAAATGAACTCATCTTCATTTCCACCAAAACCCAAAACATAACCAAGAACCGTAACCATATCCTTACCTACCTCATTGGATTTTTGCCACCCATATCCCTCACCAACCACCATAAGCTCCTTCACAACATCCCTAGCAGCATCGCTACTCATGGCGACCATAAATCATATAGAAACCAAGAGAGAAAAATAAAAAAACAAAACATTTTTGCCACCTATATCCTTTACCAAATCATATAGAAACCAAGAGAGAAAAATAAAAAAAAACAAAACAATAGTAAATAAAAGAAGGGAACAACATACAACTGAAACCTCAAGCCACCAAAACTCGCTCCACCACTGGTGGTGGCTTACATCACCACCACTAGAAGGAAAACCAAGGAATGGTGCAGCCTATAGAGTGGTCCACGTGCCACATCCTGCCACCAATAAGCTGAATGATGAGTTGGAAGCCAAGTTATTCAAAATAAACACTATCAAAGGAAAAAAAGACTGAAACTTTTTGACCACTAATATACTCCTCTAAATGGTGATGACCAATATCTACACTACCACTAGAAAAAGAAAAAAAGTGGTGCTTTCTATGGATTAGGCCACTGCCTTTTCTCCGCATGGTGTAGCCAAATGGCATGATGAAATTCGAGCCACCACTACCAACTTTTCCAACATTCTTTTTGCCATTTCCACCTACTGTTTCCGCCTAATCTATTCTAGCTCATCAACTTTAAAAGGTCCATTTCAAATGCTAAACATTTGATGAATGATTATTTTGATTTTTGTGATGAAATCATTGGGTTTGTATAAACTTTGAGATTGATTGCGTATGTATGTGAATACTTGAATTTGTTTTGTGGATGACCGTTCATTATGAATGTGTTCAATGTATTTTCAAATCCTTTTGATTTTTATGTTTCTAGGTCAAATCCTTTAACGTTTGCATCTTGTTCATGTTTGATGTTCCTGACCATTCCTTTATGTTATTTATGTGAAAGTTTGCTTTTTCAAAAAAGGATAATGGTCACACTTATATATATATATATATTTGCATTTTATTTAATAACTTATTTATAAAATTCACTGAGGGTTCGACCCACATTAAAAAACCCTTACGAGCTGACATTCCATAAACCCTTTCATAAACTTTTCTTTTTTAAAAGCACATAAAAAATGTTTTGTTATTCACTTTTAGTGTTTGAGATTAATCGACTCATAATAAGCTACTATCTTAGATGTTGAAAAGGAGTACGCCCATGTCTTTTTTGTTTTCAAAACATGTTTTTCTTTCAAAATTTTAAGCCTTTAAGTCTAATATACATCAATGAAATTTAAGTGTCTATTAGGGGTACTAATTTTTCATAGTAAGTCCAAAGTATTTGTGTCACTAGATTCAACCTCCAAATAAATCAACCCATGATAGTTACTGCTTGGATATTTGAACTAGGGCACAAAAACCTCATTTAACAAAAATATTATGAGTGAACCTTAGTACTATAGGATAAATGAATTTGAACAAGCATTATCTATAGGCCACTATTGCATAAACAAAATGTTTAAAGACAACGCCTCTTAGGATTTAGGTTGGGTTCAATTAGCCCAATAAAAGCCTATCCAATTATTCACTTGCATAGCTTGATGGATTATTAATAGTCACAGGTTGTGATCAAGAGTAAATGATTGTAGATATGTCAATTCACCAAACAATTAAGAGTGTCAAAGATGACTTGAACTTTAGAATGAATAGACTCAAGCTCGCACATCCACCTAGTGGTATTAGGCACAATAGACCATTAAAAATGAAGGACAATTAGCAATGCAACTTATCTTAACTATGATGCTTTTGAGTAATAACATCTTCTCTCTAGCATAACCAGTCCTTTACCTTAGAACTCTGTAAACCAGTTATGGTTTTTTAGCGATCATAATACTAGGAGGTGACTTCTTTTCATAACATAAGACCTTCTCCCTCACAACAACAAAAAAACCTTTTTTTTTTTTTTTTTTTAAGAAAGAGAACAGGTTGCTGCAATGTTGGGTGAGACAATAAGAAATATGTATGACTACTTTAAATAATGCAATAGTTCATTGCACAGTATTAATTTTTTATAATACTTGCACCAATCGAATATCAATATTGCAATAAAAGATAACTTAATCGGGCTTCATGCACGTTGATATTTCATGGAATTAAGACAGGACTTAGGGTACACAATCCCTTTAGTGATACCATGAGCATTGATACAGAAAGAAGAGAGTTGTTGTCCTCGAATAGATGATTTCAACTGAATATTGTCTAACGTGATGTTGGTGCAAGCAACGCTACTGCTACAATTGAAGTTGATAGCCACTGCTGTCTTCGCCGTGCCTTGTGCCCTAGAATAGCTCACATCGCTTATGTGCACCCCGGTTTGCTTTCACAATCATAAATCAGAGAAAACACCATTTATTTCAGAAACCAGATTGTAATGTTTATTCTAATCCAACATCATATCATTAAACTTGGCTTACATTTTTTTCTTGCGGATCACCATAGTGCTCATCGATGATAATTGGATTTTCCACTGCTGTGAAGATTAAATCAGAGAAATGGACGTCTCTGACATTACCTCTAGCCCCCTGCCATGTTTTGATCCGAGCTCCATTGGTTGTACCACTGAAGTTAGCGCGACTTACAAATATGCCCTCCACCTCCACCTCATTTCCACCCCCACCAAAACTCCCAATGCTGTTTCGAAGTTGAGCAACAAAAATACTGAGGTTACTGCTGATAATCGCGTTCGGAGTTTTTTTCTAAAAAATATTATCCTATGAACAGATCCCATTTGAAAAGTGATCTCATGCAATTTAGTTATTCTACAATTCATGGGATGATGTCTTGGAGAAAACTATCCACTTGATCCCATTCGTTTTTTTTTCCTTTTGTTTTAAAGAATATTTTTTGAATTTGTTTGAAAACGGGCAATGACATTCTCCATATTTTATGTATAAAAAGATCATAAATTAGCAGAAATAAAAAACTGAAAATATATAGATGTAGTAATTTAATGAAGAACTAAAGACAAGTACTTACCTAATACCATGACCAGGGCCACAAGAAACATCAAGAATAGTAATGTTGGAAGTGTAATCTCCAATGGAGATGCAATCATCACCTGTTATGTTGACATGCATGATCAGCACTTTTGATTACATACATACAAAATCTAAATTAACTATTAATTACCAGAACCAATAATTGAGTCGTGGATCGTAACATCGTTAGAGGATGAAATGTGAATTCCGTCGGTGTTAGGGCTGCTTTCAGGAGACTGTATGTCTAAGAATCTCAACTCTGCATTTCGGCTTCCCAGGAGAGTGATATGAATTTGTGGACTGTTTACAATGTTGATGTGGTCCACAAGCAAATGTTCACATCCTTCGAATCTTACAGCCTACAAAATCATTGTATGTATTATACGCTTTAAGATTCTAAAGTTCATCAATTTCTCTCTTTTCTTCTTTTCTGGGCTTGTGTAGTTCTTCGACATATACTTGTGTAGATCAAGAGCAATTAACTAATATTTTTATTATGTACATCACACAGTTTTTTCAGACAGTAGAAGTTTTCTGTAAAGATTTCAAAAAAAATGTATCGAAAGCAAATACCATATTTGTCCCAACTACATTTTCCTTCGCCTTTAACACAATGTTTTAATTTCCAGCATCCATACTTAACTACAAGATCGAAAAGCATTACTTACAGTGGGCATAAGAATGAAACATCCCTGTTCAGAAAAATTCGAACACAGTAATTGTTAAGACTTTTAAGGGCAACATAGAAATCAGAAATTAATAAATGAAGCAGTGAAAGCCTGGTGTCCATAAATAAAGCTAGTTTGCATGCTAGTTACAGTGTATCTCTTATGAACCACCAGTCCAGTCTACGTACCTTTCCATGGCGGTATCGGCAGGAGGCATCCCACCAGCCTTTACCACGTCCATCCATGAGCCCAGATCCACTTACTGTTAGCCAAGCTATGTCCTTAAAGCGTAGCCATGTTGACAAATCCCTTTCTTTCTAATTATTTGGACCATCAGGCGCAATAACACGGCCATATAACTGCAAGAAAATTAAAATGAATGAACAAATTAACAAGTCGAGGTCTTTCTATTTTACGAAGAAGTAGAAGAAGAGCGAAGTCACATAATTCATCATGCAATGATAGAAATCTTGGGCTACATTATGGCCAAGACATTCAACCATTAATTCCTTTTATTTTTTCAGTTTATGAATAAAAGTATTTTCGAATCAATTTTTACATATTAAGTTTTTTTTTTACCCGGTTTAAATCATGCTATTAATAAAATTTGACCTTTTATGATTAAGGAAAAGAGCACACAATCAAGCCAACTCTCTCCTTTAACTTCTCTTACCATAACACTGATTTTGTTAGCCTTGCATGGACCGTTGAAGGTCAAAGGGTTCAGGAAAATGTCATTCCTTTCGGTATGATCATCGTAGAAGTGCCAGGTGCATTACACGTATCGTTCCATGTCCTTGAGAATGCCTAGATCAAATAAAAATAGAATACTTGGTTAAAAAAATAAAAATAAAAACCAAGAAAATAACAAAGAAAAATAAAAACGATTAAATCCCTCAACAAAAACTTTTTACCAAGGAGTCGTCAGTACTGATCCCATTCCCAGAAGCTCCATAATTTATGACATTAAATTCAGCATTAACGCTAATTTGCAAGATGGATATCAGAGCAGTGATAGATATTATTATAGCAAATAGATCCTGCAAATCGACCAAATATTAATTAATATGGACTTTCATGAGGTTCAACACATTAAAATATGGCATCTTATGCTACTACACTTGTTGGTGGAAATGCAATAAGATCTAGATAAATATCATTGCAAAGCAAAATCATCCAAGTTTTTCTCAGGCCAAAAAAACACAGAATGAAAAGGCATGCATTATTGAATTTGTTCATCTTTACCATAGCGTGTGGACCAAATGAGGTATGGGACCGGCAATATGATAAAGGAATCCTCCCTGTTCTCTTATATAGAACTTTGATAAGCCTTTCAAGGAAATTAGCTTGTGAATGCATCAATCTGAATATATATATATATGACCATTTCATGATCCAATCTGAAAACCTTAGCCTCGATAAACGAAATTATATTCATCTCCATTATTTCTTTGTACTATATGATTGTATTCAGTTTGTTGATTTAAAATTTTATATATAATCAAACAAATTTATTTAGTTTCTGTATCAAAACAATATATTGGCTAATAAAATTAGTGTAAACTCTTAGGATGGCCAGGTAAGTTATCCAAATAAAAAATATAAAACAATCCTTTTTCTTCCTTTCCTACAAATATGGACCTTAGATAATTAATTTGTAACTTACCAAAACAGAAAAAGAAAAATTGGTTTCTCAGGGGCCCCATGATTTGTTCTACATTTTGTCTACCTAATTACCGTCTCATGTAATTAAAAAACATTTGATTAATTATTGTCCTCGTATATAATATACAAATACAATAAAAACAAATAAGACAAGACAAAACAATAGACAAATATAAAATTATATTTGATAGTGGTGTGTACAAGATAAAATGAATGTCTCTGTATTCTATTTAGTTGATGGCGAATAAGACAAAATAAAATGTAAAAAAATCTATTTTATCCTTAATATGTGTCACTATCAAATTTACATATTTAAAAAAATAATTAGATATTATTTTTTTACTTTAATTTATATTGAATGTTGAAATTAATAATAGTACAATAACTTTAGTTATAAAGCCCAAACCTGTCTGACGAGTTAACTTAGGACTTGATTGACCTGGGATCCAGCACACCAAGAGCATAGGTCAGTCCGGTTTAAGAGAAATAGAGAAAGAATTGATCTTATTTGACTCGATCAAAATCTAGGTCAACCTATAATTTGGTCACCCCTAGGTAAAACTTAGGTCATAAACCCATTGATTTTTTTTAATCAAATTGCATCATTTTGATCATTTAAAAAAATAAGTTAACCCAAGTCAAAGGTTGGTCCTCCTACTCCGTGTCTCAGGGTTTTGTTCCAGGTCGAGTTTTAAAACTATGATAATAATCACTTTTATCCTTACATTTCTTAGTTGGACAATTTTAAAATTAAAAGTATTTTACAGGGGTATTTTAGGGATAAAAATAAAAAACATTATCTCTCGAGACATGTCCCTTTCGTACCTCATGTTTTGAAAGTACAAAAATTCACTTCAAACACTATTAGAAAATTAAAAAAAAGCAACATAATAAAAAATATTATGTTATGGTTTATAAATCAACAAAAATTATGAGAGAAAATTTTTGTCACTAAATGCAAACAAAAAAAATTGAATAAAAGAAATTATCAGCAATTCTGCTAGCATCGCTGACGTGTCAAATTAACAACGAAAATTTCATCGATGAGTTTAAGAGAAATGAAAACCTATTAGTCATCTCCTCTCCACATTTCATCTTCTTCTTTCAAAACAAGTAAAAATAGCCCTCTCCTTTCCGGAAAAAAAAAGTATGATAGCCATAAGCTCCACAGATCCAGCCAACACAACTTGTCGGTGCTAATGCAACATCTCTTAAAAGCCTAAGCTTTAGTTCCCTTTCATTCAAGCTTCACTCAACCAAGTAAGCAAATCCTCCCCTTTATGTTCTAAGTTAATATATTGATAATTGTTTGTAGTATTTATAATTTGTTTGTATATGTAAGTGTTTTACTTGTTTTATAATGGTATTTTTGTTGCACTAATGTATGATTTATATTTTAGGATTTGTTTGAAGATTTGGATGAAATGAATTTTATTTTTCACTTGATGAAATGAAGTGTGATTTTATAAATTTAGTGGGTACTAATTATTTCTGTCAATTTTATGATTAAGTTGAAAATTTGG
>Ga0307518_10003916_pt1 | contig 10698 bp, 9 predicted proteins | sample 25_EM_MG_FD_203889 | JGI IMG/M metagenome (GOLD analysis project Ga0307518, IMG submission 203889) | Populus trichocarpa ectomycorrhiza microbial communities from riparian zone in the Pacific Northwest, United States - 25_EM | ecosystem: Host-associated > Plants > Roots > Unclassified | place... | reverse complement strand
TAACAATTTAGTCCTTCTAGTTTTAAAAGTAATTGATCAGTCATTTGACTATGTTTGACTTCAAGCTAGGATGTAGGAAAGGAAAACGGTGCCAAACTCTGTATTTCCAAAGCAAGTTTACGTGTGTTTGTTTTTAAAATAGCTATTTTTGTTATGGTTTAAAAAAAAAAGTTTTTAAAAAATATGGTTATGTGTGGTTAGTTAAATTTAGATATGTATTTGGTAAAAATTGTGGTTGAGGTTTATGTACAATAAAAAACATGTATAAAATGTTTGGTTGTAGTTGCTTTTCAAAAGTGTTTTTTACTTGGAAATGCATTAAAATAATTTTTTGTTTAAAAAATTATTTTTATATTAGCGTATCAAAATGATATGAAAATACAAAAAAAAAATAATAATTTGAAGTAAAGAAAAAAATAAAAAATTTTCAAATTTTGAAAAAAGTGCTTTTGAAATGCAAAAACAAACAGAGTTTTACGAAACTCAGTAAAAAAATATGTAAAAACTGCTTCATAAAAACTGCATTTTAAACTCAATTTTTAATGAATTCCACAATATAAAACGCAATTTAGTGTATTATCAAATACCTAACTATGTTTTTTACACCGCAAAAAGTAAGACTAAACAAAAATACTAGAGGTAAATAGAGTCATATGTTTTCAAAAAATAACAAGTTTTGCAAAAAATAGTCAATATAAATTCACTTATAATCTATAACAATCATCATGCTCCAACATTTTACGAGGACTGCATCAATAAACTAATTAAAAAAAATACTTTTTAGTAATTTTTTAGCATTTTATATCTAAATAAAAAAAACATGGCAAAATTTATATTTAAAGAACTCAAAACCAAAATATATTTATCATATAATTATAGTTATTATTCCTCATAATATCTAATATAATCTTGTGTTGATTTTTAATTTAAATTTGTTTGTATTTTTATTTAATATTTGAAAAATATTAGATATTAAATACTTGATAACTTCCATCTACATATCATTTTATAGAAAATTATTTTCCAAATAAAGATTAATTAATCAAGGGATATATTAATTACTTGTTAAAATAAAGGGACTAATTATCTGTGTTTCAAGAGTTTAGTGACTATGTTAAATTCACCTCTCAAACTCCAACTGTTATAACCAAAAAGATAAACAGCATCACCATCTTCGACACAACGCAAACACACAGATCTCTATCTCAATCATTGCTTCTTTCCTTTCTTTTCTCTTCAACACCAGCCCTAAAATCCTCCAAATGACTCCAATTACGTCGGAGAATGGTGTCGATGGCGACGACGAGCGAGAAGAAGAAGAGGAAGATGATGATGATGATGAAGAAGAAGAAGAAGAAGAAGAAGAGGAGGAGGAGGAGGAACCAAGACTCAAGTACCAAAGAATGGGAGGTAGCATACCTTCTCTTTTATCCAATGATGCGGCGTCGTGTATTGCTGTAGCCGAACGCATGATTGCACTCGGCACTCTAGACGGCACCGTTCACATCCTCGATTTCCTCGGCAACCAGGTCAGACCTCACTCCCGCCCTCTCTCCCTTGCTCTCTCTCGATTATTCATTAATTCTCAAATTTTTGCGTTTCAGGTTAAGGAATTTGCGGCGCATACAGCGGCGGTTAATGATCTTAGCTTTGATATAGAAGGAGAATATATAGGAAGTTGTTCAGACGATGGCACTGTTGTAATTAATAGTCTTTTCACCGACGAGAAAGTTTTGAAGTTTGAATATCATCGGCCGATGAAGGCAATTGCTTTAGACCCTGAATATTCTAGAAAAATGTCTAAAAGATTTGTTGCTGGTGGTTTAGCTGGTCAATTGTATTTTAACTCCAAGAAATGGCTAGGTTACCGTGACCAGGTATGTACTAGAATGGGTATGGTGTAGGTGCTTGAGTTCCCGGATTTTGTTATTGAATGCTGTAAATTATTTTGTTTGATTAGGTTTTGCACTCTGGGGAAGGTCCGATACATGCTGTGAAGTGGAGAACGAGTCTCATTGCGTGGGCTAATGATGCGGGTGTGAAAGTTTATGATGCTGCTAATGATCGAAGAATAACTTTTATTGAAAGACCGCGAGGGAGTCCGCGTCCGGAGCTTTTGCTCCCGCATTTAGTTTGGCAGGTTAGTTAAAGAGTTGATCCCATCATTTGATTGAATAGCTTCAACTGTCATTTTTGTCATTGTTATTAGATTTTTTAATGTTGCTGTCTTTGAAATCTATGGCTTTGTAACATTCCATCACGTTCAGGATGATACTCTCTTGGTTATTGGGTGGGGAATGTCTGTAAAAATAGCATCGATAAGAGCAAATCAGCAAAAGGGAGCTAATGGGACATATAGGGATGTTCCGGTGTCTAGTATGAACCAGGTGGATATTGTGGCTTCTTTTCAAACCAGCTATTATATTTCAGGAATTGCTCCATTTGGTGATTCTTTGGTTGTTCTAGCTTATATTCCTGTGGAAGAAGATGGAGAGAAGGAATTCAGTAGCACCATTTCATCAAGACTGGTATCTTCTCTTTCATACTATCCGGACTTTGTTGAAATATAAACTTTTGACCTGCCTCTTGCTACTTTTGAAGTTAATCTGATTTGAATTGAAAATGAATTTTTATATATATTTATTATGAAATTAGGTGTTCACCTGTTCAGTGCCATGATAACAGGAAAAACATTTATTAGAGGAGTAAATTCGAAGTTAGTATTCTATTTGTTGAAAATGCTAGCAATAGCCCTTTTTTATGTCATAGAATTCTTTTCTTCCATGGGCTCAAGGGTTATGCTCTTTTTGGATCCTTCCTTTTTTCTTCTGAAAAATATTTGTTTTCAGGAAGAGACTTATTGTGTTTTCTACAGATATTTTATCACTTGAACAAGTTTTTTTTTTTTTTGAATTGATCTTGTTCTCCTCTGCTCCTAACGTTTGCTTTTCTGTGCCTGTCTCCATTTTTGTTACATTTCATTTATGTTTTCAGCATGCTTATGATTGGATGTTGATTAAAACATGGTTCTTCTCAGTGTGATCGAGCTGCTTTCTGCCAATATTTTTATTTTTAAAAGATGAAAACATGCTTGCAAGTCTCTTTAGTGGAAATAAATAGATACTGTAGTTGCTGAATTATCTATTTTAATCAGGGCAATGCACAGAGACCAGAAGTACGAGTAGTTACATGGAATAATGATGAACTTGCAACAGATGCCCTACCTGTGCATGGTTTTGAGCATTACAAGGCGAAAGACTATTCCCTTGCGCATGCTCCTTTCTCAGGTTAACATGTTGGATTATTTGAAATTCATGGTCTTTTGGACTTGAGAACTACATTTAAATAGCTTGATACTTTTTCCATGTGAATACAGGTAGCAGCTATGCTGGTGGTCAATGGGCTGCTGGTGATGAACCATTATACTATATCGTTTCCCCGAAGGATGTGGTGATTGCAAAGCCTAGGTTATTATTGATTCTTACTTGTATTTTAGCTTTTAAATAGAGTCGTTTTATTTCTTTGCTTGCATTATGAACTCCCCGATATTGGTGGTTCGGATGATGTTCTGAATTAATTTTAGAGCACCTTCTAGTTTGAAGCTTGAAACATTATTTTTTTTAAAAAGGGCTGCTTGAAGAATAATTCTCTTCTCTAATGTATCAACACTGTTTAAGTGCCTACTTCGTTCATTTAACACTGCAAACTCAGTCACCCCTCCAAGTTGACACCTTATGACATGAGAACTTCAAAAGCACGAACTTATCATGGACATTATGTATTAAGCATCTGATTTTGCATGTATCAAAACAATTAAAGTTTTACATCTCTCCCCTGTTCACCAGCCTGGGCATGCACTTGTTTATGTATTCTCTATTGGTTTTCCAGAGAAATTAATGTAGTGGGCATGCGTTTGTTTATGTATTCTCCATTGGTTTTCCAGAGAAATTAATGTATTTATCTCTGTTAGGGATGCTGAAGATCATATTGCGTGGCTTCTAGAACATGGTTGGCATGAAAAAGCGTTGGCAGCAGTTGAAGCAGGCCAGGGTAGGAGTGAACTCGTTGATGAGGTATTTTGGTTTGTTTATCTGGTATACAGCTTTAAAAGATGCAGAGGTGTGCCATGTCTCGCACAACAACTGCAACATTGAACTTCTGTTATACTTAAATAATGACAATGTTCTGTCTGAACATGATTGTTGAGGAACATGTTTTTGCTACAGTAAAGAAGCTAAATTTTTTCCAGGTTCCTTTTCGTTAAGTATTCCTTTATGAATTAGTAATTTCTGCATATAATTTGGTGTTTCTTTTTAAAAATACTGCTCCCCCCCCCCCACTCCTTTTCTCCCTTGTCAGCGTACAAATGATCAAATGAGTTTTGTTTCATTTATCTAGTATATAAAGACTTAAGCATTGTTGTGCTCCTGTCTTACTCATCCAATTCTTTTCCTCAATGTGTTATTTCAATTTATGGCTATGAAGTTTCATGCTGCAGTTACATATAATGATCATTTTCCATTTTAGCAAAAAAGAAAAAGTATGCTTAAGTGGTCCTCCTTTGAGATCCATGTTATTTTAAATTAAGTAACGGCTTAACTTTTTATGCTATAACCACAGGTGGGATCCAGATATCTTGATCATTTGATCGTGGAAAGGAAATATGCTGAAGCTGCATCTTTGTGTTCCAAATTGCTGCGAGGGTCTGCTCCAGCATGGGAAAGGTAAGAAAAGCAACTATTTTGATATCTTCTCTGCATTCCTTGTTAATACTGACCAGATGCTTTCTTTTGCAGATGGGTTTTCCATTTTGCTCATTTGCGTCAGCTTCCTGTGTTGGTCCCTTACATGCCAACAGAAAACCCTAGACTTCGTGATACTGCTTATGAGGTTAGCGGATTGAAAATGTTTTCATGCAGTTTTCCTTTCATAACTTTTCTATTGTAGTGGCTCATGATCAAGGCATCTTGTTTGTTTTTGATTCACAGGTTGCTCTTGTAGCTCTGGCAACAAATCCATCTTTTCATAAAGATCTCTTGTCAACTGTTAAATCTTGGCCACCTTTGATTTATTCTGCATTGCCTGTTATATCTGCTATAGAACCTCAGCTAAATACTTCTTCTATGACGGATGCACTCAAGGAGGTTAGTCAAAGAACTGGTGTGTGCTGTTTGATTTCTGAAATTTGATGGCACATGTCACTAATCGGAACTCCTTTCTATATCAGGCACTAGCAGAGTTATATGTAATTGATGGGCAATATGAGAAAGCCTTTTCACTTTTTGCTGATGTGAGTATTTTCTGGTACACCATGTTCAAGTGAATCTGCACACAAAGAAAAGCACTGTTTGTTTAAAATGATTCAGGAAACAAGTTGCTGTATTAATTTTATTTGACATATCTTTCTTATTTGTTTTCGTTGTTGGTTTTTACCTTTCAGCTCATGAAGCCAGAGATATTTGATTTCATTGAAAAGCACAGCTTACATGATACCATACGTGAAAAGGTATGACTGCAGGATAAGGTGAAATAGTTGTATGTTAGTTGCCTTTTTGTGGTTTTCTTTCTCTTTTGCCATTGTTACTTAAGATCAGATTTGTATCTCCATTTGAAATGTTAAGTTTCAACCGAAATTTGGTCTTTGAAAACAACATTTTAGATATTTGCTATTTTCCAGTAGTTCTGCTGACATTTAGACACTCTCACGAATATGTATTGCAAGTAAATTGACCTCAAAGGATCCCCAGTATTGATATTTGGAATCTGAAATTTCATGCTTTGTGCATATTATTGCAAAATATAGATGGTTTTTCTTTTTGCTTCAAGGTTCTGTACTATTTAGGCAGTTCCATTTCATCATATGATTGGCCCACTCTTAATTCTGTTGCTTGTGCTTGTTCAATTACAGGTTGTCCAACTGATGTTGCTTGATTGCAAACGCACAGTTCCTCTATTGATCCAGAACAAAGACTTAATTTCTCCACCTGAAGTTGTCTCGCAACTGTTGACTGCCAGCAATAAGTGTGATTCAAGATATTTCCTACACTTGTATCTTCATGCATTATTTGAAGCAAATCCACATGCAGGAAAGGATTTTCATGATATGCAAGTATGGAGAAGGCTGACTACATATTTTTTTTCTCTGTTTCTTTTTCTATCTACAATTTGTTAAATTCACGGGCAGTTCCTTCTGTAAAGGTTTTGGTTTCCTTTGCTAGTAGTAGTAGATAAGGACATAATTACACTGTGACCTGGAGTGTCAAAATTGAAGTGACATGAACATAGATTTACTTTTACTCTCATTAAAGTGGTTTTTACATCCAACATGCCAAGAAAATGTGTTTTGGATGCCATGGATGCATGTAAGCTGCACACACCCATTTTCACAATATCATTGCTGTCTTAGCTGTTTTTGTCAACTAATTTGAATTTACCTGCCATCATGATCAAGTCACTCATCTAAAAGGAGCCACTTGTTATGCCTATTGTTTCGAAGCTTCAGTTTAGTAAAGGTTATATTTTATTCTTTCTACTATAAGATCCATTTTTAACTGCTGAGAGGAACCATAACCGGGGTTTCTCCCCAATGATCCATCCTGTTCACCTTGCTGACAATTATTTTGGTCGCAAGCTGCTCAATAGCTCATGTCTGGTTTTTGCCTGTGTGCATGTCTCTGCAGTCTTCAATATATAATGATTGCTGTGAGCTTTATTTTCATTGAGACAGGTAGAGCTTTATGCAGATTATGATCTGAAAATGCTACTACCTTTTCTCCGGAGCAGCCAACATTACACCCTTGAGAAGGTTTGAACAGTCAATAAATGGTCAATTATGACGTTTCAAGTCAATGTATGTCAACTCTTCCTTCAGTAATTCACTAATGAATTGATCAGTTGAACTCTTACATCTCAGGCATATGACATTTGTGTCAAAAGAGATCTTTTAAGAGAGCAAGTCTTCATACTTGGAAGAATGGGAAACTCAAAAAAGGCGCTAGCTATCATCATAAATAAATTAGGGGACATTGAAGAGGTATTTATCATATTTGGTTGAAACCATCAGATTTATTTTTTATTTATTTTTATGTTGGGAGTATTGGCAGAAATAAGAAAAGTTTTATTGTGGGTGCAGGCTGTTGAATTTGTAACCATGCAGCATGATGATGAGCTATGGGAAGAATTAATTAAGCAATGTCTTCACAAACCTGAAATGGTACATTTTGGACTCGTTCTACTGATTGCTGTTCTTCTTCAAACATCCTGTGATTCAACATATCCATATGTTCATTGAGTTTCCTTCTCTTTTCTGCAACATGGCAGGTGGGGGTATTGTTGGAGCACACTGTTGGCAATCTTGATCCTTTATACATTGTAAATATGGTGCCCAATGGCTTGGAAATACCCCGGTTAGTATGTCTGATAACTTGTTTTGTTTAATTCCTTATTAATCCTCCCCTGTTCTTAAATGAAGGTTTTGCAATCTAGTTGTTTTGAAAAACACAACGACAACATTTAATAATCCAAGGTATTTGAAAGTAATTTATCCATGGCTTAGAATCCATGAGATTAGTTTGCAAATAACCTTGTTAGGAAGAAATAAGAAGGGGTATAATTGAAGTCCGAATTTTTTTTGTCTGAAGTTGGTCACCAAAAACATATTTTACAGTATGTGGGATACATGACTAAACTGCAAACATGTTATTACTGTGTCTCCTAGTGAAAACCGATTCCAATAGACCTTCCTAATAAAATCCAATGTGAAACAGCCCACCCCAAGATTGCCAGTTCTCTTAAGTAGAATTTAAGGAACCACAGTCCTAATCAAATTAGAATACTATCTATTCTCCTTTTTTGGATGCGAAATTCGTTATAATTTAATCAGTGTTACATATGAAGTAGCCTAGATACATTCTAGACCGCAATGTTTTTTTTTTTAGCATTAACCACCAAGCTCTGAGTGACTACCAATAAGTAAGATATACTACTTCCTAGCTTCCTTATAGTCTGTCCTGGTATGGAGATGCTACTTTTTCTGTAAATGCTAATTAGATTATGCTTCAAGATGACATTTTCCCTGAGTTGCAGAAAAGTTGCAAATGTAACTTATGAATTGGTTATTGTTCGTTGTGTAATTTCTTACCTTTATACAATGTTATTTCAGACTTAGGGATCGACTAGTAAAAATTATCACCGATTACAGAACTGAAACATCTCTGAGACATGGGTGCAATGATATTCTTAAGGTATCATGCTTCATGTGCCCTTTCTTTTCATCTAAATAGAGACAATATTTGCTAGTTGTTAACATTCTGATGCTGTTTTGAGACACACAGGCTGATTGTGTAAATCTCTTGGTCAAATACTACAAAGAAGCGAGAAGGGCAATTTGCTTAAGCAACGAAGAAGATGCTCGAGCAAAAAGGGATGGCAGTAGGGATTCACAAGCAGCTGGGAGAACAGCAAGTGCAAGAACCATGGAGGTTAAGTCAAAAACCAGGGGAGAAACAAGATGTTGCATGTGTTTTGATCCCTTCTCTATACGAGATGTATCAGTTGTCGCATTCTTTTGCTGTCATGCTTATCACATGTCTTGTCTTATGGATTCTATGCACACTGTTAGTAGCGGAAAAGGGAGTGGAGCCACTTCTGGGATATCGGAATACGATAGCAATGACGAGGATGAGGAAACCGTTTCTGGTGTTCCTCGGCTGAGATGTATCTTATGTACTACTGCTGCTAGTTGAGATAGTGATTTTTCCTTTTCTCAATATATTTTTTTTTCTCTCGGTGGGTGGTGGGGGGCTGGGGTGTTTTGATGATATTGTGCGAGTCTTAGCTTTCTTTTTCGAGGCGGTTGTTTCTTGTTTTATTTTCTCTTGTTCATTCATTTATCATATAATGTGGCTGTTCATCAATTTTTCATTTTTGGCTGAGCTTCGTTTGTCAACAGATGTATCATATGGATCACAATTATATCGGAAAAGGTTAAATTATTTTTTTGGCCGTTTTGTGGAGATTTGCTTCTTCCTTTTCCAAGTACATTATTATTATTATTATTATTATTATTATTATTATTATTGAACTTACATACAAAAATGAAATCGGATAAATTCATTTGTTCTTTAAAATTTTATCAGCAATTTTACTCCATCATGTTTGAAAATCCTCAAGTTATGCTTTACTTTTATTGTAATCTGTGAATTGTTGATGAAAGATTCTGTGGGGGTGGCAGGGAAAATTATACCATTAATGCTAAATATTTTTTTAAAAAATATAGAACCTTTTTTAAACTGTTAGATCATATGAATTAAAGAGTGAGATTTATTATTAACTCTACTAATATATTTTTGATTTTTTTTTTCATATTTTATTGATATTTAATACTACTATTTTTATAGAACTAGCAAAGGCCTGTTTTACTCTCTCTCTCTCTCTCTCATTTTAGACAGATCTTGTTGGTGTGATAGCAAAATAAAAAATCAATTAACTAATTTTTCTTAAAACTCTAACCTGATAAGGTGTGATTGACGTTGTTTTTTTTTATTTTTTTTGGGATGAATCATTGCACGATTTTACTTCTACTGCAGGTTTTAAAAGAAGAGAGAAAAAAAAAAGAGGAATTGTATCCTTGACCTTGGTTAGAATTAGAATTCTGATTTGAGTAGTTCTTATTTTAATCTTCATTTGGGAAATTTTTGTTAAACAGATGATTGGTGTATATTAACTTTGGGTGCTTTTGAAGCATGGCTGTTTTAGCCGGCTGCCTTGTAACACAATCTCCTACCTGTTTCAACATCGCTATTATGGAGAATCATTTTCATTTGGATCTGAAGATCAAGCATTCCAAAATGCTTGTGCCCTGGGATATCTGAGTTCGGAACAAGCTTTGGCAGATTATGCACAGTTGATCACAAATATCAAGAAGAACCCGTCGGCAGAAAACTGCCCAGTTATTGTGGTTGGAGAATCTTATGGTGGGAGTAAGTCAAACTTCAAGGTTAACATTAAAACAATGTTGAATTCTTACTAACCTTTTCCTGATAATTTTTTTGGTGCTTGCCTCGTGGTTTCGTCTAAAATATCCTCATGTTACCATCGGTGCTCTGGCATCGTCGGCTCCACAGATGCATACCATGTTGTGGTGACCAGAGATTTTCAGGTAAGAATTGCTTAGAGTTTAATTTTTTTTTTTTTGGTCTGATCACTTGAAGAACGTAGTTTAATGCTACCCTGGTGGTGCAGGAAACTAGTGAGAGTTGTTACAATACTATAAGAAATTCTTGGTCAGAAATTAATAGAATTGCATCTGAAACCAATGGTCTTGTTTCCCTTGGCAATATCTTCAGTTCTTGCAAGTAATTCACTATAACAGCTTCTTTATTCTTTCAAACTTCAATTTCCCAGCTTTACATGTCCCATGCATAACAAATTGTTTTTGTTTCTGGTCTCTTTCGATGATTAGGCCCTTTGAACTCATCGCAAGAGCTTAAGGACTACCTAGAATTGATGTTTATGATCTCAGCTCAATTCGACAATCCTCCAGATTTTTTTTTCGAAAATATGTGCAATGCCATTGATGGAGCCCCTGAAGGAACCAGTATTCTTGTCAGAACTGCTGCTGGTCTCAATGCCAGTATTTTTGGAAATCAGTCATGTCATGATGTACATCAATTTTAAAAAGGGAAACTAGCATGGCCA
>Ga0307518_10003915_pt1 | contig 10699 bp, 2 predicted proteins | sample 25_EM_MG_FD_203889 | JGI IMG/M metagenome (GOLD analysis project Ga0307518, IMG submission 203889) | Populus trichocarpa ectomycorrhiza microbial communities from riparian zone in the Pacific Northwest, United States - 25_EM | ecosystem: Host-associated > Plants > Roots > Unclassified | place... | reverse complement strand
CAGTTTTAACCAAACACCTATTTTTTCAAATCAACCTCAACTAAAAGTACTTTTTATAAAACAATTTTTTTCAAACCATAACCACAACAGCTACCGCAATACCAAACACACTCTAAATCAGTATCAGGACTGTTCTAGAAATTCAAAAAATAATTTTTATTTTTTAAAAAATATTTTTGATATCGCTATATTAACTATCTAAAAATATTAAAAAATTTAATTTTAAGTAAAAACCAGCTTTAAAAAATCACTCACAAAACTTTGATTATAATGCAAAAATAAACAACCTCTAAGCGGTATCCTTTCTAGCGGAGCGGGACACCATGCGCGGAGGGAAATTTGTCTTGAACTGGAAAACGATGTTCAAGATGGCAAACAGGGTTTGGTGCATATCAAATCTGTTCCTCTCATTGGCAAATCCACTCTCGAGTATGAAAGGCAGAATTTAAAAATCAATTTCATTAACAAATAATCATCTCCCAAGTTTGACCAATGGAATTCAAAGAAAGAAAAGGTCAGCTAAATGAACACGAACAATAATTTTCATTAACAAAGGTCATTATTCGGTGTCTCAGTTGAAGATGCCCGGAAACAAATGGCATGGTTATAGAGAAGAGGAGGAGGAGACAGTATCAGTTACTTGAGCATGATGGAGAATGACTCAGGAAAAAAATTAGCAAGACCTTTCCCCGCTTTTATTTTCTTATCTGGGTATTGTTTTCTATACATATAATACAACCTAGCTGGTGAACTGGAACTGGAAAGAATAGAGGATGGGATACAAATGGAAAGCACTGAAACAATCAACTCTTGCTTCAAAGTGATTACAATAGCCTATGATTGAGCTCAGACGTACATGATAATAAGGCTTCTCTTACTTGAAGATTGTTAGAGTCCATATGAAGAGCATCTTCATAGAGCCTCCTTGCTTGCTGCAGCAACTTCACTTTCTCTCTACTATTAGTTGGCCGTAAACGGGATCTCTGCTGCAATACCACACCCCATCTATACAAGGCTGCAATCCACCAATGTTAAAGTTCAGTATAATTTTATACTTTCATGACACACCACTTTTTTTTCTTTTTTGTTGCTTCTGAAAGAATTCAATTTATTGTTGCACAAATAAAAGCACTTTATGCTGGCAATTGAACATGTGTTTGAATGACGATAGTCTTATCTTTGCAACTCCTACATTGCCGTGGTCCTTAGAACTCCAGGTAAGTCATGATTCTCCCTTTGCGATTGTCTTAAATGGGTATCATCTTTTGTCAAACAGATCCTTCTAGTATAAGTTTATAACTCGATGGACTTTTAGTAAAGAAAAAAAGTTACTCACCATCTGGTGCGTAGACATTGCCTTTGGACATCATGGCATCAAATTTGTCAATTGCAGCCAAGAACACCTTTTCAGCATCATAAGCAGCTTCCTGAAATCCAAAAAAGATTGAAGATTCAGCACTGGATGTTAAATTGTTAAAAGTAAGCTGCAACCTGAAAGGTTATTCCTGTAGTCCAAATCCTAACTGAGCTAATTACATGGACACTTGTACAAGAAGGGCCAAACCAAGCAGCCTTAGCAATACATACAGAATCAACAATAAAATTATAACAATGTCAAGGTGCCAGTGAACACTTACTGGTCCAATATCTGCAATCAACTGAGCACGAAAGGAGAGGGCAAGGCCCCAATTGTACAAGGCTCTCACATCATTCCCATCAATCGATAATGCCAGCCTATATTTTCTGCCCGCTTCAACTAGGAGTTCTTCACACTCTTCACACACATTTACAAGTACAGATGCTATTTTATCTTTCTTTATTACCTGATCATCTAGACCTTTGAGCATTCCACCATGATCATTTGCATAAAACGGATCCCTTCTTGAGAGGAGAGTTCGCAGCTCGCGACTAATCTTTAATTTTAGTTCTCCATGAAGAAGATATGTATTGCCCAATTGGCCGACAGCCAACAGACTCATGGGCTTCATGGCTATGGCTTTGGAAAGTAACTTCGCAGACTTGTGCAAAATAATTTCTACATGCTCTTCATCACTCCTTCCCCTTAGAAACTCCTTGGCTTGTTTCAGAAGGTTGTTAGCTTCTGTAAGGTGCCTATCAAACACCACGTCATCTGAAACCACTGAAGAAGAAGAAGACGAAACAACTTCACTATCAGGTACTGACTGGTGATCACCTAAATGCAAATCATCATCCACACACCCTTCTTTGAGTTGAGACCTGTAACTCTCATCTTCACTCATCTTCCAGGTGTGTGAGGATCTGTAAGCTCTGGAGGATTTCCTGTACATCTGCTTTTGTACGAAGTTAGTTTCTGTTTCCATTTGTTCTAAACTGACACCAAAATCCACAGAATCAAATAGATTATCCTGGGATTTCCATGTTTCAGTTTCATTATTTTGATCCATCTTCCAATAAACACCATGATTACCCATGAACTGCAACCTGTTATTTTGGTAACGATACTCTTCATTATTAACAAGTCTTTTTCTATCCCCACCTACATCCCCCAAATTCATCTTTCCATTTTCTGAAACAATTCTAGTCCTTTGACTATCCAAATTCAAAGCAGACTTATTCATTGAACTTTGAGAAAACAGGAAATCCCTATTCGCTTTCTCATTATCAACAGCATTAAGAACCTCTTCTTCAACAACTGGCGTCGAGTTATTTCCTTGAGCTCGATCATTTTCCACACCCTTCGCAGTCCCCTGTTTAGCAATCTCTTTCTCTTTCTCCTTCACTTTATTACTCTTTGAACTAACCGCTTTCTCTCCAAACAAACCCCCAACAAATTGTAAAAACTCAAACCCAACTTCACCAATCTCCTTACCTTTCATACTTGAAGATGATTTCTGATTCTCAACTAACACACCATTAACATTTCCTGAATTAACGATATTTGCCTGGACAATATTTCTCGCATTCAAAGCCGAAGCCTTTATCGATTGAATCACATTAACATAATTCTCCAAATCACCCAATTTAATTTCTTTAGAATCAATAGCTCTCTGTATATCATTCTTCAAGTCACTAGCTTTAACATCAAAACCATCAAAAAAACCCACTAAACTCTTTAACCTCTCACTATAAACCCTAAAAAACTCCTCTTTAGCTTTTCTCTTAATTCCATTCACATTAAACTCATTAAAACTCCCCCCACGTACAAACCCAAAGGAAAACCCAACAGCAAAAACCAAAACAGAAGCTGGAAACACTATAATTGAAGAAACCCTGACCCTAGAAATTGCAAGGGCACAAAAAATACCCAATATAAACATAAAGACATGTTTTTTATCATCGATTCCTATAGAAACTAGAAAATTCCTCAACTGGGTTGACTCACCCGAGTTGACTGAGTCACCACCAATGAGTCCCAAGTCGTGCCAGCCATTATAAGTGTCTGAAGCAGATGCTTTGATTGGAGAGAAATGTCGGGGTTTGTGAGTAAAGAGAGGGTTTTTTGTATGGGAAATGCGAACGAGGGATTTTTTATTTTCTCGAGAAAGTGATTGAAAATGAAAGAGGAAAATTGAAGGAGGGGATTGTGGAGGTGCGCAATTAATTGGGTTTATAAAAATTAGGGTTTTCATTTGGGAATTTTGTTGATTGAAGATTGAAGTGTTTGAAGTGGAAATTTTCTGTTTGTTGTTACAGTTGCAACCCAGGAGGAATTTTCAGTTGGTTAGTTTGTTAGGCACATTTAAAGAGAAGAGAAGTGGAGGAAGGGACCTCAGAGGGAAACAAAGAAGACGACACGTCGTTTAACATCATATGTTCTACTTCTACCCTCGTAATTTACTCATTACAATTCAACTATTCTTTAAATAATAATAATAATTTAAAATAAAAAATTATATGTTTTTATATTATTTTGACATTAATTGTTTTTTTTAAAAAAATATTTTAATATATTTGTAAATAAAAAATACTTTAAAAAATAATATCTATCATATTTTTTAAATAATCAATTGATATTTTTTGATGTTATATTTATATTTCTAGCATGTTATCTTGTAATTAAAAAGAAAAAAGTAATTTTTTTGTCATATTTTTCCTTGCAAATCTTCGTAAATGTTGTAGTCTCTCGTAAAAACACTAGGAGGTTGATTAGAATTAAGTACTACTCTAATATTTTAAAATTTTAGGGTAAGAAAAGGAAAAAAATGGATTTTATATTCAAATGTAATATTTTTTAATTTGTAGAACTAGAAGACTATCTTTATAAATATACTAAAGGTATTTTTATTTCCTGGAATTCACTTTCTAGAAAATTATTTTTCAAATTTTCTTGTGTTTGTTTGCCATTAAAAAAGTTTGTCAACGGAAAACACTTTCCAGTCAAAGAAAAATTTGATTTGGTTTCCGGAAAAGTGTTTTCCTGGAAAATTTGGGCGGAAAACACTTTTCGGAAGTTGTGAAAAATTTAGAAATGTCATATTATTTGCTGATTATATCAAATTTGGTTCTCAAACTTTTGATTGCTATATATATATATATATTTTGTTTTGAATATTTATTTTTCAATTTTATCTCTTAAAATTTAATTTTCATATTAACTTTGGTCCTCATTTTTATAATTGTTATTTACTTTTCCCTTATCATTTTTTTATTGAAATTTTTTATATATCAAATTTGGTCCTTATTCTTTTGATTGTTACTTATTTTATTTGAAATACTTTATGAAATGTTAATTATTATTATTTTAATTTCTTCATCTTTTATTTTTTTTATTTTTTAGATTTGATCTCTATTATTTTGATTATTATTTATTTTATTTGAGATAATTTATGAAATTATATTATTTTTCAATTTCATTCTCATTCAACTTTTTAATTTGTAAGATTTGTGTCTCATTATTTTAATAAACTTGAGAAAAATAAAATATTAATAAGTTATTTTCCAACTCATTTTCCAAGACATAACCAAATACTGGAAAGTGTTTTCCAACTTATTTTCCATTACACTACCAAACATCAGAATATAATTCATTTTCGCGGAATTCACTTTCCAAAAGGAAACTACTTTCCAGCAAACAAACGGGACCTAAATATATTTCTATGTTTTCACATATTCTTTTACAAATTTATTTTTTATTTTTTGATTATAAAAAAACCATTTAGATTCCTTAGTTTTAATTCTAATTCTTATTTTTCATTTCAATCTTTTATTTTTTATAATCAAGAGTCAACTTAATCGAAGTTTGATGTGTCATAGTATTATTTATTTAAATATTATTTGAAAATATAGTTGAAATCATGTCTTTAAAAATTTAAATTTTTTTATTTATTTAAAATTAATTTTTATATTGTAATATTAAAAATAATTTTTAAAAAAATAAAAAAATATTATTTTAATATATTTCTAAAAAAAAACATTTTAAATCTGAATTATTATTGTACTCCTAAATATTTTATTATTATTTAGGTATGCGCTTACGAAGGGCCCAGTGTTTTGAGACCCTTGCATGATCTGGCCCTCGAGCATGAGCCGATGCCACACGGGCCGCAAGAGAATGGAAGCTTACATCCTACTAGTCTCGGTTAGGCCCAGCTCTTGACTGGCTAAACCCTATGCATCGCCTGGTTTCATTCTTGACTTCTCTCCTCACAACCACTTCACTTGCCTGTGGATCATACCACTTTTAAAATATGATAAGCCTGTGCTAACTCGGATTAATACAGGAATTTTTTTTTAATATTTAATTGGTTGAAAATAGTATTATATTATTTATTTTTAAAAAATTTATTATTATTACTATTATTATTATTTATTTTGCTTATTTTCTTATTATCTAATTAAAATAAAAATAGGTTATTTTATTAGTTGGATTCACAACCTGTGTTCGTATATTTTCTTTTTTAAAAAATATATTTGTAACATTTAAACATTACAAGCGATGATGAGATGAGTGATGCTGTTTATCTAAAAGAAAGCTTAAAGGGAAAACAGCGAAAGGGACAATGCATTGACACGCTTATCAATCCGACAATGATATTTTATTCACGAAATATAAAAATTAAAAAAAAATAAAAATCTTGCCTTCTCCTTAAATAATTTTAAATTTTAGAGATAAAACTATGTAAAATTCAAGTTTTGACCCTTCTAGAAAACAATTTCTTATTAATCTGCCCCTCTAACAAGATTCCATAGCTTGCCCGATATGCATCCTTTAAGAGGATGCAAGCCGAATCTTGCCGCTTTGATGAATAAATTTATAGAAGGCATGCATGCAGAAGATTTCCTGGCGATCTGTTCTTGTTTGAATCTTTTTATCCAGGGCTCGTCAGAATCTTAGCGGCAGGTGAGTTGCGTGCTGGCTGTTGAGGCAACAATGATTGTATATTTTACTTGATTCTTCTTGAAAACAGGGATTAAAATAATTTATCTGCTTTAAAGATGAATGGGATACATGCATAGTTATTAAATTCCACTTGGTGGGTTGATGTAATGGTTGGGTCGATTTAGATAAGGTGAAAGATGGATAAGAAAAAAAATAATCAAACCTGGTTGATCCGTGATTGGGATGACCTGGCAAAATCTAGTAGAGATTATTTTTTCAAATGTGTTTTTCTCCCAGCAAAAAACCTCTTTTTTATATATTTTTTAATTGGTTATTAATTATTTTTAAAATTTGTTATATAATACTAGAAGAATATTTTATTTTTTAATGTGAGATTTGAAGTTATGTTTTTTTAAAATAGAATAAAAAAACATTTTTGATTTAAATATTTCAACTTAAAAAGATAAAATAATATCTTTTAAATGTGGGATAAAAAACCTTTTGAAATAATCTTTTAAATTTCATTATTTACAACATATATAACCTATATTCGCATGGATTGTTTTTTAATTTTTTCATATGAAATATTAAAACTTTAAATATTTTTTTAAAATTTTTCTGAGTTGACCCGGATCAACCCGTATAACCCAGATCCCAACTTCTTAATCAGGTAAACCCCGGATTGGGTTCGGTTACTATCTATAAATGATGAGTTGTCTCCCAACTCTGTTATTCCAATGAACTCACTCAAAGGTTAATCATCCATCATGAGTTTGATGATGAACAATGATGAGCTTAGCTATGTACCAAGATTCAATTATCAGTTGAGAATGATGCATCTACATCCAGTAACGTGATGAAAGAGATTGGGATTCGAAAAGTAAAAGGATTGCAATTATTTTTTGATCACGAATATGCTGATGCTCCATCTCTCAACTTGAAGAATGCACTTCGTGTGCCCTTGCGGGTCTAGCTCAGTGGTCAACAGGTAAGGCTTGCCTTGCCTCCGTCTCGAGTTCGATCCTCCATATGCATGCTTGTCACTCCCGCGGTACCTTATCTGTCTACTGGGCTTGCAGGATGTCCAGTAGAGCCGGGGAATAGTCGTGGTGCGCGCAAGCTGGACCGAACACCTCGGATTATCAAAAAAAATAAAAAAAAAGCACTTCGTGTATTACATAGTAGTGAAGGGATACATGCTTGTAGTCGTGTACCCATGCCATGCTAAGTTGGTTTTATTTTAATAAGATAATAAAAAATATATAATAATGAAAAATAAATCAAATTAAAAATGATGATGATAATGATAACATGAAAAAAAATATTTTCATAAATAAGGATAAATGATATATTTTAATTTTTAGTTTATTAAATATATAATGATAAAATTAGATATAAAATAAATTAAATAAATCAATTTGAATCAATGATAAACTTGTAATTTAAAAAATAAAATACAAATTTAAGCAGCTAAAATTACGGCAACCCAGATTTTATAGTTGTGGATGTTATGTTGAAAAGAAATATATTTTTTTATAATAATAAATGTATTAAAATCGGTTTACCTGACAATGATAATAAAGGGAAAACAGCGAAAGGGACAATGCATTGACATGCTTATCTATCCGACAATGATGTTTTATTCACGAAATAAATAAATAATATATATATATATATATATATTATTCACCCTATATATAGGGACGGAGAAAGGGCGAGGTTAGCCCCTGTAAAAAAAAAAAAAAAAAAAAATTCTTGCCTTGAATAATTTTAAATGTAAAATTTAAATTTTGACCCTTCTAGAAGACAATTTCTAATCTGCCCCCTCTAACAAGATTTCATAATTCATTTAAGAGTTTGTTTGGAAAAATAGCGCAAATTATGTTCTTTTAAATTTTGAATTTTTTTATTAAAAATTATTTTTTTATGTTTTTAGATCGTTTTAATGTGTTAATATCAAAAATAATTTTTTAAAAATAAAAACTATTATTTTGATGTATTTTTAAACGAAAAGTATTTTAAACCGCTATCACAATCTGAAACACACTCTAAAAACATAAATCCAAATAAAAAATAAAATACTCTCTCAAGTTGATTTCATTTTTGGGAATAGTAAGGGAAAAAACACCTTAATAAAATTCCCTCGTTAAAAATATTAAAAAAAATTCATACCAATATTAAATTTTAGAAGACCTAAAGGATTGAAAATATATCAACTGAAAAGTAGAAAGATAAAAGTGAACTTTTCCCATTAATTTAAAAAATACCACATATTTTCTCTGTCTTTTTAACTCTAGTTCTTTATCTTTAAATTTTATCATTTCTTAACAAATTTACTTAAACTTACCAGTAATTTAGTCTTATAAAGATGAAATATATAAAAAAAAAAATTAAAGACAAAAAAAAATTAAAATATTGTCGCAATTCACGTTATGTGTTAGAGTGACACATGGGGCTAGAATAAAAACCCATGCGATTTAGTTTTTTCTGCAATAATGAAATGTAAATTATGGACAATAATTAAACACTTGATTGTTAAAGAATAGTAATTTTCAATTACTTGTTTTTTTCGAGACAAAAGTCACAAAACAAATTATAGGGGTGAAGGGTATACTAGCAAATAAACTAAAAATATAGGGCAATAATCAACTGAGGAAATAAGTAACGATCAGGAGTGCGTGGAGGCAATCGAAAGCAAGGGTAAAAGTGGCAGGTAGAGTCAAAGAAAGTGGGTGTTACTATTAATATCGACGAGAGGAAATGGAGAGGGTGCAGTTACCGACTGGTGCATCTTTTTTACTGTACTACGAGAAATTTCTTACTACATTAAAGCTGTGTTTGTTTACTGGAAAAAGAGTTTTTTTTTTTTTTTTTTTTTTTTAATGTTTGATGTAACTTGGGAGTTAAGGTAAGTTGCTAACCATACTTTCATTAGGGAGTTTACCTTCCCCTTCTCATAAAGGAAAAAATCTACCCTTATATTTGTCAAATAAAAGTTATATTGATTATACTAGTAAAAACATGAAATGGGGTATATTGATATTTTAAAATAATTATTTTTATGCATGTCAAATTATGAAATTAAAATTTCAGTTTATTTTTCTAAGCTTTTGATGGGATTTATTTTTCATAACATAATTAAGCATTGAATAATACTTTTCTTCAAGGATAATAATTCTCAATTTTCTTTTTATTTTATTCTCACAAATAGGTGTTCTCTTATATATAAGAATTTCTCTTTTCACTTTGTAGATTTTGTCCACTCCATCTTATTGAATTGACACATAATACTAGCTTGGACAAAATTAATGCATAAAAATCAAATTTTATATAATAAATATTTTTTCTATAATACTAGGGTGCAACGCGCATTTCCATAAAAAAAAATCATATAAATGAAGCCATAAACTAACTTACTCTTTTTAAAAAAATTAAATAGGGATAGTTATTAAAGAGAATTATATAAATTATATCTTGAGACCTCATCTAATAATTTAAACTATTGGATTGAATTGATTATTTAACATAGTATCAGAGTCATGTTGACCAAATAATCACGAGTTTGAATTTCACCACCTCTATTCTTAAGGTATTGGATTAAGATAATTCTTTGACAATAATTACAAAAGATTTTTGGTTTAAATTATGATTAACTACTATTATTTAAAAAATTATAATTTACATATTGGATTAATGAAAGCTTTTAAATCTAATAAAATGATCAGAATACCCTCGTAAATATAATATGAAAATATTCAAAACAAAATTTTAACAACTACAGTCTTATCATCAAATTAACAAGAAATGAGTTTAGAAAACTCATTCGAGGAAGGAAGACCGAGTAAAGAAATAAAAAAAATCAAATCGAGAGTTTGAGAGATTGAGACGAGAGAAGTAACCTCAGATAACACTTGTACATCCAGATATTAAACTTGGACGGGTCCGTCTGGAATATATTAGCTAAATCGGTTTGGGTTTGTTAAAAGGTCAGCTAGTGGAATAATCTGGTAAAACTCGGTCGACTAATAACCTGGACAAATCGAACGAGATCAGATGTTTTTTTTTTCAAATATGGTTTTTCTTCTATACCCTTATTTTTTTTATATTTTTAAGTTGGTTATTAATACTTTTTAAAGTTCACTATATAAATATTAGAAAAATATTTTATTTTTTTAATGTGGGATTTGAAACCCTTTAGTATATATACTCTATTTTCTCAAGAAAAAAGTTATTTTTTCAATGTGAGATTTAAAATCCTTTCGTATATATAATCTATGTTCATAAGAAAAAAGTTATATTTTTTCAATGTAGAATTTTAAACCCTTTAGTATATACTATATGTTCCCAATAAAAAAGCTATTTTTTTAATGTGAGATTTAAAGTTATCTCATATATATA
>Ga0307518_10003914_pt1 | contig 10702 bp, 5 predicted proteins | sample 25_EM_MG_FD_203889 | JGI IMG/M metagenome (GOLD analysis project Ga0307518, IMG submission 203889) | Populus trichocarpa ectomycorrhiza microbial communities from riparian zone in the Pacific Northwest, United States - 25_EM | ecosystem: Host-associated > Plants > Roots > Unclassified | place... | reverse complement strand
AACATAAGTTATCACCATGAATACCTGACAACATTTACAAGTATTAGCATTACTTGAATAAGATAATTAATGTCATCATGTTATCAATTTATAATCCGATTGGAACCTCTTTTGTGTGTGGTTTCCAATCAAGTAATAAAAAGAGTTTATATTATACTTATTTGAAATACCATTAGTGAATCCTCTAACCTTGATAATTTTTTTTATCCTTGTTTAATCCTTACATCAATATCACATCTCAAAAGTTCTCTTCAACTCCTTTTCATTTATTGTTTATAATTTTATATAGTTCACCTCCCTATGGTTCGACCCCGATCTTGCGTGGTTATTTATTAATTCGACACTCGTGCACTTGGGATATTTATTGTCCAATAACTCACAGTTGACCAAATCTCTAATCTTTCAATTACAAGATGAATAATTTGCCACGTGGTTTAGAACATATGTAAGTACTCATTATCTCTTGTAAAGTTACTGTATGTCATTACAGAATTCTCGTTAACAGTTTATTGTTGTACATGATATACAAGGTTTATCAAATGGGAAGGAGTGCAATTATTTCATTGTCTTCACTAAGCTTGGGCCCTGGAAAAAAAGTTAAGTGCTACAACAAGTATTTTGTCAATGGATATGTGTTTCATACTGAAGAATACAGGCATGGAAGAAAAACATACAACAACGGTGTTTGTGTTAAGGGTTTGACTTGTAGTTAGTTTGAAGTTAACTACTATGATAAATTAGAAGAGGTCGTCGAACTGCAATATCATAGCGAGCAAAATAGAGTGTTTTTATTCAAATGCTATTAGTATGACACCACTGGCAGAGGAATTAGAGTAGATCATCACTATGGTTTGGTCGAAATCAACTTAAAAGCTAGACTTCGCAATGTAAACGATGTCTTTTTTTCGCAAAGCAATGTCAACAAGTTTATTACACATACACCCCTTCCTTTAGAAAGGACCGATCAAGAGTTGATTGGTTATCCGTTTTAAAAAACAAAACTCAGGGGTCATGTCGAGGTTGTTCTGGATGAGAACGAAGACACAAGTGTGCGAGATGAAGTTTTTCAAGTTAGTGAGTTAGTTGAATCATATCGAGTTGCTCCTTCAATTGACTTAGAAGAAAATTAATTTTTTCCTGTTTTCGATGATAGTCTTATTGATATTGATGCAGAGGAGTTGAATGTTATTTTGAACTCTAGCAGACAAGCAAATGTCGTTGAAGATGATGATGATGATATCCATATTGAAGATTGTGATGGAGCTGATGACAATTCAATTGACGACGAAGAAGAAGAAAATTCTGATTAACTATCAGAATCAATGAAAGTGTAAAGCGTATTTTTATAATGTAATATTATGGATGATATTTTGTAACAAGAAATATTTATTTAATAATTGTTAACTGTTGTTATTGTTTTAATAATCTAATTTAATTATGTAATTATTCGTATAAAATTGTGTAGATGCGTAGAACGAAATCAACAACTCGTCGCTCACATATGGTCGCAGCTAGTTCTTCTAGCAGTGAGGATGACATGTCCTTAGGTGCCGATCACGAAGAGTCACCTGCACCGACTCGCGATACTGCCTCTTCCAGCGCGGTTTCACAGAGCAGAGACGGTGTGCCTTCACAGCGGAATCAATTCACCCGCACGTACGAGGCATGTTGGAAGGATGACCTTTCAATGTAAGTTTGTTTCGGTTCGGTTTTAGTTTATTTTTTTTAATTATAACATAATTTATGAACTAATTAATATTTCATTAATTTAATTTATTTTCAGGTTCACAAATAGTGAGGTCGCCTGAGTAATATCATTGGCGTTTAAATCGTCGATGGAGATTCCATTATTTCAATAGAGTTAGGTTTCCAGACATCTTGAATGGAGACTTTATATCGATAATGGTTTCAAAGATTTCAGGTTGGTGTTAATTTCTAATTTCTAGCTTATTTTTAATAAATTATTATTATAATTGTAAATAAATTATTATTTTTATTTTAAATAAATTATTTATACACAGCACAAATTCGAGTGGGACAACGCGTATGACAATGGTGCGAGGAGGGTGTGAGAAAATCACGCGGCAACTAGGTAACATCGAAAACAATACAATATTTTTTTTAAAAAAAAATTTGTTTTATATCTAATTTGTCACTATGGAAGTAGGTTGCGTGATTTTTTGGTATATAGCACAAAAAAAGGCCAAAAAATACGCGAGAGATAACGGTCTACAAAGCTGGAATGACGTGGCAGTTTAGAGGGATTTCAAAGCGCCATACATCCCAGGGGATATATGGCCGCAACATATTGAGCACGTGACGCCTAAGCGGTTCACACGACACTCACAGTCTGGTGCCGACAACCGGAACCGACAAATTCATGGTTCGGTGACCACGTACACCAGTGGCTCCATTCCATTTGCTGCACATGCAAAACGGATGATAAGATTAATTTAAAGAAATATATCGTTAATTAATTTGTTGTTACATAATTAATTTTTTTTCTTACAAGCTACGTCTCTTGGACTTGAGCCGAGCCCAATGGAGCTGTTTCTAGAGACGCACGTGCAACAAATGGGGGGTGCAACAGTTCGTTGACAACCACACTCAACACTTCATGGTTTGTTCGTTCAACCATTTTATTTCGTAAGTTATTATTTTTCTTGAATTGAATATGATGATTTCTTTTTTCATTTTCATAAGACCTATAATAGCCGGTTGAGGGAGAGATATGGGGACGATCCCTCAACCCAATCGGATTTGTGGATGGAGATAGGATCATCTAGTGGAATCGATAAAAATCGGGTGTACATTAACACATCAAAATGATCTGAAAACACTAAAAAATATTAATTAAAAAAATAAAAAAATATTTAATTTTTTTAAAAAATATTTTTGAAGCATAAAAATAAACATCCCTTCATAATACAATTATATTGTGATTGATGCTTCGTGTAGATGAGTGGGACTGGTTCCCAATTAGAAGTCTATGGCAGGAGTCGGAAAAAAAAATGCAGTCAATGCCAAAGATGATTAATACAAGGACCCTGTATACCAACTCGTTCTTGCCCATCCACTATCATTCTAGTGATTTTCCCTTAATGTTTTTTTGGTAGGCTTCACTTTTAACCTACTACTAACAGTTGTGCCTGTAAGTTTGTTAATTCGAGACCAGAACTTCAAAATCTATGCTCCTTTGAGGACAGAAATTGTGTCTTGATGTGTCCCAGATATAAGAAAGCATGTTTGAAAGGGATTGTAGATGGAGTAGTCCTAAGAAGAACTCCTATCCCTTTGGCATTGGCTATAATAAGTTTTGCTGCTGAAAGATAGCCCTTAAATCTAAGAAAAAGTAAATAAACAGTGTATAAGTAGTCATCTTTTTTTTCATGCAGTATTCATTCATTTTTTTCTTGTATTTTAGGTATGTTGTCATGGATTTAAAGTTTCTCTTGCTTAAAGAACCTATTTTGAATTTATCTTTTCAACGACCGTAATCTCTCTTAATTAAATATAGCAACAGGGAAGATAGAGAAAAAATAATAGAGAATTGTTTCTCTCTGACACTAGGAGAGAAGGGAAAGAATTTTTTATCTCTGAAAAATAGAGATTAGTACTTAATTAACATTATAATAATAAAAAAAAGAGTACAATTTTTAATTGTGATTATTTTTCATATTTATGTTTAAGATCATGACAAATTAGTAACAAAGCTCTAAATTTAATACACTCAATAATTTGTATAAATTATCATATCTTCATCAATATCTATGATACCAAGAAGTTTGATATACTCAACAATTTTAGTCCAAGACATATTAAGATGAGAGTGGTTACTTAAATCACTTAAAAGAGTTCTTTAGGGTATATAAAAAAAACCATAATAATAATGGATAATGAAAAGAAGCTAATGATAAAGGCTTTAGGATGATTCAATTTTGTAGAGTGTTAGAGAAGTAATAGTTGGAAAAATCCCCATAATTTATGAAAAAAAAGTTATGTAACATTCCTTTATCCGGGATAAAACACCAATCACATATCAAATGGAAAACATGGTAATTTTTTCATATATAGTTTTTATATAAAAGTTTACCAAAATTTCTACTAAAATTTCGGCAGAGTCTCTCCCATATTAAGAGGTACTAAGTTATCGACATTTAATTTGTTTACACTTCTAAAATCTCACATCTCATCACTCAATCACGACACAATCATCTTAAATCTCAATCTCACAAACATCATCATCATCACAACCACAATATTTATAACATGCATTGAACATCAAATATTATTATAGAGGAATAAAAGAAATAAATACGCATACATGGAACATGATTATATGAATTTCAGAGTTAAGTTCATATATTCAAGTTTAAATATTAATTATACAAAATAAGTTATATAAATTTTTAATATTATAAAATACAATGATATACCTCCTAGAACTAGATACAGAAATGAATAAAAGCTAGGATATACTCCTGTCGTGCTTGCGATGATACTGAAATAAAAACACATATTATTAAGACGTGAATATCACAACAAGTATAGTAACATAAAAATCCAACAATTTAAAAAGACAAACATGTATTCATATTCTATTCACTTCTCCCTTTTTGTTTTCATTTGAACTCTTTTTCATTCAGTTACTAAAAACGGTTTCACCTTCCATTTTCAACTTTCATTCATGATTCCATAAAATCGATCACAACTATTTCCGCCTAACGCATTGCCGATACCAATTCCACTGGTATCATCATCGTCCCGTAGGCGTTGATGCATGGCGATCCCCTTACCCTGGACCCCTAACATACATTAAATGTATGTTAGCCGATACATGGTGATCCCCTTACCCGGGATCCTACCATACATTAAATATATGCTAGTCCATGCCCCATAGATATCGATGCATGGAGATCCCCTTACCCGATATCCTACCATACATTAAATATATGTCAGCGATACTTCCATCACTTGGCAAATCACATGAATGACCATTCACCTTGAACACATATACATTTGGGATACTATCTGAAATAACAATATCATTGCGCAAACTTTTATTCTTTCATATAATATCCAACATTCGTCAATTCACATTTCACATCAACAACATATAAAATCATGAAATTTAACTAGAAAGCATAGATACGGATCACCTACCTGCAGTAGAAACTCTATTTGTGCTCTTTGTTGCTACTGTTGCACCACGCCTGTGGTCCCTCCTGAAATCACAAACATATCTAATAAAATATCATCATTCAAGGATACATTTCATAATAACCATATTAATAGCTAATATAGATTTTTCTTTTAATTATTCTTTCTTTTTTTAATATATTTTATGTTTTTCTCATTTCACCTATTAATATCATCATTCTTTGTCCGACTCTAGTTATCATTACGAATTTTCATTTCGAACATGATTCGTTTCTTTTTGAAGCTAAAATGTAATATCACATGTTTCCTTAAGGGAAAGGACCCAATTTCACCCGTAACATGTTTAGATAGTTGCTTTAGCGACTTTCTGAATCTGCCAGCAGAGTTTGCATTTTGACCTCTCTTCATATTTTTTACTATATCCAAAGTTCTAGGACTTTGTTTCAAGTGAGGTTAGTCTTGTTAGAAAGCTAAGACACGGGGTTACAAGTCCCATGAGGGGAGGAGACCCCAGTTCTGCCCTAAGACACTCGAAATTTCTCCTCAACGAATCAGACCTACTGCCCTATAAGGTCTATCATGACCCAATCTCGGTTGGTGACCCATAACTGGAGTTCTAAAGCTCCAAATTGAATAAGACAAATTTTATTAGTTAGTCAACATCCAGAGCTACAATGTTTATGAAGGAACCCGATCTTAATTCCCTCATCCTCTTACTCGAACTCTCTCCGAAAATCAGGAGACGAATTTGTCCAGATTCATCAACCTTTCCATTTACACACAACATCCACAATTCAACTTTCCCTCTTTTATCTCAACCCCTAGCCATATCATATATTATATAAGAGTGGCAAAAATAACTTTTTAAGATCTAATTTACTCTATGTATTTCAATCTTCCCTCTTAACGTCAAAATAGAACATTTTTATCGATTTTACTAACTTTCCGAACAATATTCTTATAAACATGATCCTTGCAATTTCAACATGTATTTTTCCTCATTTCAACGCAATTAAACACACGTCATCAAGCTAAATATGTTAAATTAAACATCCTCCCCCCTTTTATGCATAATTAGCCGAAAGCATGGCCTTAAGGAACCAAGAGTTCCCTCATTCCTTTCATGATAATTCCATTCAATTCACACACACATTCACATAAAAAATAACCTATTATAATAAATTCAATAAGGAAAATCACAATTCCCCCCTTTCCCTCTTTACTCTTCATATGGCCAGTCACCCCTAACTCAATTACCCATGCATTTTCTTTAATGAATGATCATGATTTCATGCCCCTAATTACATACAACACATGCATTAACTTAATTTTAACAACTAACAATTTCCCCCCAATTCAATTCTAAGAACCCAAATTAAAATTTAACATTAAAGCATCAATTCATAATAGAATTCGAAATGACTTATAAAACCACGTTCAGAACTCCTTACCTGGTAAGAATCAAGATCGCGATCCCAACCAGTCAAAAATTTTCAACTCCTCCTTTGCTAATGACAGTCGGCCCTCCCTTCTCTCTCTACCTTCAAAATGTCTTGTTAATCCCTTGCCCACGAGTGTTTATTCTACCTATAAACTTTTAATCTTAGATAGGTTCTTGGGATTTTTGGTGTTTCTCTCTTAATTTGACAAGAAAAAAAATCAAAAACTCCCCCTTTTTTCTTAATGGCTACACTTGTTTTTGATGAGCAAGAAAGAGGGGTATTTATATCCTCATAATTTCTCTTATTTGCATTCAGGCCTTATTTTTTTTAAGTGTATTATTTTTTCCCCCACATCTTTTCTTCTTATAATTAAGCTATGCCTCTTTTTATTTCTTATAATTTCACCCCTCAACTTTTTAGTTTAGTTCATTTTCTTTAATTTAATCTCATCCTCAATATTTTCGAGTTAAATTTATAATATCTCGAAATATTTCGTTTGAAAATTTATATCTGAAAATTTTCAAATTCTCGTTTTATTTAAATCTATACATAAATTTCTTCACTTTTATTTTCTATTTATTTAGTTTGCAATTTATGCAAACATTTATTTTCATGGGGTTTACAAATTAAATCCTCATCCATGATTATGTTGTTGACAAATAATCTCTATGTATATTGTGAATGGAAAAAGGTACATTAATAAATTTCATCTTGATTAGTTTAATTCAAGTATTATAAATTTATTACCTATTGTTGTTCAAGTGAATGGACCACACTTTGTTATTGTTGTATTCAAAATTTAAAGAGGCTATTCTATTTAAAAGAAAAACTAAAATTGTATAAGAGGTAACTAGTCTTCTCGTTTTCTAAAAATCTTATAAAGAGACAATTGAGTGGCAATTTTAATAATAATCAAAAGGATGCACTTGTAGCAAGGAGTAGATCTAGATAGCAAGGTTTAGATAATAGTGGTAATTGTGGAAGATCATAGTCACATATAGAAATGTTTTATGTTTTCATAGTAAAATTTTTAAAAAAATGTTCTAATTTGTCATAATTAGAAATCTATTAATTAACTTTTTGTGATAATTGTGTGTTGGGTGAACAAAAGCTGTGTAGTTTTAGTGCACGTCACAAAATCAGATCAAGGATGTTTAAATTATATTCATTTTGGCTTTGAAATTCTAAAGTCCTTTCTTAAAATGAGTTATATCTTGACTTTCAATAATGATGATTTTATAAATACTTGATTTTATTTTCTTAAGAGTAAAGATGAAGTGTTTAAGAACTTCAAGTATTGAAAGACTATAATTGAGTAATAAAAAAGAAACTAGTGAACAATCGTAATACAAATAATGATTTGGAATTTTATTTATTAAGATTTAATAGATCTTACAAGAAGGTATTATTAGACACATGATAGTTAAACTCACCCCCCTCTTGTTCAGGGTTGACATGAGATTGTTGTTTTTATCCCAGAACAGGGATGTTACAGTTTCTTTGTAAGAGGGGGGTTGTTGTAGCTAGGGTTCTTGTCGGTTTTTTGGGAGAAGAAAAGTCATTTTTTTTTCTCTCTATGCATTTATACCCCTTCTTAAATGTGGTGGGATGTGTTTAGATGTTAGATGTTCTTATCCTAGCACCTCTTTTTGGTTATCCTTAAACCGGTTCTTTCATGTTTTTCTTTTAGTATTAGTCGGTATACTTCTCTTTCTTTTATTTTTAAACAGGGTTTTACAGTACTGCTATCAATTTCTAGTAATTAATTACCCTTTTATGGTAATGTAAAAATTACCATATACGCTAAAAGTTGATTTGGTTTAGAAAAAGAAAAAAAAACACGCTAAAAGTTAGCTAAATATAATAGAGAAATATTTTTGCTTTTTCAAGTAAATAAAAAATAAAAATTGATACCACTAGCTAGGGAAAAAGAAAGGACTAAATCATTTATCTTTGGAAGCTAATATAATGAAGATATTTGGTCTGTAATTCAATAAATAATTGGCTTTTTTGATCATGTAATTGGCAAACAAAATAAAAATAGAACATGATATAGTTGAGAGAATGAACTTTTATAAAAGGAACTGGCCATGGTCAAGTTATGTAACGAATTAAAGCTCTTTAGGATTAATCATGTCTTACATTAAGAGCAATTAGGTAAAGAAAGCAACTCTGAACATAGCCCAAAGATGGACATCATATCACGTTTGTAGGGTTATTTTGTTTATGTTTTCAAGACTTCTTTTCCACCAAACTGTTGTTATCCTTCTTAAAAAGCCAAAATCGTGATGAAACCCTTGTGTCACTTTACCTATAAAAAAAGGCACTTGATTAATGGTGACAAATGACCTCAATCAGACGGTTTTCCTGCTCTAATTTGTTTTAGTTTAACGTGGGTGTCCGGGCCAGCTTACGTGCATCTCGACTAATCCACGGGCCCTGAAGTTAACGACTATGTAAATTTCCAGTGGTCATCATATGAGCAACCACAGGGCTCGAACCTGAGACCACAGAGGAAGCAAACCTCTTGTTCCCAGGCTCTAATTTAAACATTGAGACACTATACGTGTACTGTTTAATTACAGATGCGAAATATTATTTCACAGTGAAGAAGGTCAAATTTATACTATATAAGCAATTTGCTCTGTGCTTGACGTATCCCTTTTCAAATGTATTTTTTTTCCTTTCTATTCAAGTAATTTAATAAATTCTCAAAGCCATATATCCAACAAGCATCCACTTGGTATGTTGTGTGTTAAATTTGGGAACAGTTTTTTGGGTGAGTTTGAATGAATTCAAGAACCCAACAGCTATTTCCGGGTTTGGTTTTACTTCCTTTTGTGTCTTCAGTTCTTGAGAGGAAACTCCTGGGCAACTAGGCACAGAGATTGCTATTTATGTTTAGGGTATCACATGAGCACCCACATGGCGTGTGGTTAACGACTGATAAAATGAGAGGAAGATATACAATTACACTTTATATATATTGCTGGATGGACGGCCGTTTATTTTGTATCTATGTATGATCATCCTATATGGTCCCAGTACAATCTTTCTCTGTTCTAGCTCTAGATTTGTAGTCTACATTAGGTAAATAATAGTAGAGGTATAGATGTTAGAGAAGTTTTGACCATATATTATGATGGGCAGCCTTTGTTTTTTCTTCTCCCTATTTCCCCCCTTTCACTAGGAATAACAAGTCAATAATCATTTAGTTGGTAACCTAGTGATAAGAGTTTGAGACTAAAAAGTTCTCAGGTTTGAGCCCTGTAGTTGCTAATATGATGGCCACTAAAAGTTTACATGGTTGTTAACTTCAGACCCCATGGGATTAGTCGAGGCGCACAAGCTAACCCGAACATCCATGTTAATCAAAAAAAAAAAAAACAAGGCAATCACACTGCTAAATACAGCCACTCTTCAGCATCATCATAAGAATCCAAGAAGTTTTGATAAAAAAGATGAATCGATCCAAGAAGTTAAAAGCTTCCATAACATTATGGTAAACTAAAATACATGAAAGATTTGACTTGTACAAGGGCATACTGAAACTCCATTATATATCTTCCTTCGAATCTTTTGAGGATTTGTAATAAGGACTTTTTCTGGCATGCCATTTTGGTTTACATTTCCTACTTTAATCAAGTCCTACTTAGATACATATTTCCCCAAGCTGGATATTTGTCGGTGATTTTTCCTTCACGAATTATCATCCCACAGATTCCTAATTCGGACAAAAGCATGCATGTAGATGGCAGCATCAAGAAGAGCAACATCTTCCATAAAAGGAAAAGGGCATTTTCTACTGTCTTGTGGGTGGGAAGGTGTGGTATCAAATTCAAAATTAAAGTTAATTAATGTATTCATTAATCACCATGAACATTCATAGCTTATACCATAGTTTTTTTCATTTTATTTAAAAGCCTTTTTCTTAAAGTAAATGACTGTCACTTAAAAATAGATTTTTAATAATGACCATCTCCTCATGCCAAATTAATGCATCGTACTTAATTCTATGATTTGAAAATGGCAGCAGCCACAATTAATTTCTAGATGGAAGGAAAGGCAGTAGCTTGTTACTTCCATGCATTCATGATGAT
>Ga0307518_10003913_pt1 | contig 10703 bp, 7 predicted proteins | sample 25_EM_MG_FD_203889 | JGI IMG/M metagenome (GOLD analysis project Ga0307518, IMG submission 203889) | Populus trichocarpa ectomycorrhiza microbial communities from riparian zone in the Pacific Northwest, United States - 25_EM | ecosystem: Host-associated > Plants > Roots > Unclassified | place... | reverse complement strand
AAGATGAAAAGAAGGGGGAAACCGGGATGTGGTGGAAATCAGTGAAGGGAAAACAGGGAAACGGAGAAGAGAAGAGGAACAGGACAAGGAAAGCCAAGAAAAAAAATCAAACAGCAAGAGTCGCCACCAGCAGACAAGAGGGAATCCACTCTATGAAGGAGGAGAGCGTCTCTCTCTAGATTCTCTCTCTTTGATGATTCATTTTTCATTTACAGGACATGTAGCTATGGACGATCATGCCATACATGTGCTGGATACTGTTTTGCAACTTTTGCTAAAACTCACTTCCTTTGACAACATTCAACTTGATTCTTGCTAGCACTGTTATATCCAACTCTTTTTAATTTATTAAACGTATTTTTGTTCTTGGATAACAAATATTTTTAATTAAAGATATTATTGTTTAACCACTGCATTCATTACCTTTTAATGAATTTAGATCCTACTTGCATATTAGGAAAGTTCTTCATTTTCTTTCTTGCTATGAGATTTAGGTTTCATGAATTTACAATTGGGAAGAAAGCTACGGCAAGATTTCTCGTAGCAGCGCGCGGGCAATCCAACTAGTAACGATAATACAAAAATACCCTCAAAGCAAGCCTTAATTAATTATGATGTAAAGGATAAACTAGTAATTATACTATGCAAAAAACCATAAGATCTCAACAAGCCCTTGACAACCAAATATCTTAGTATTTTTTTAAGGGTAAAGAAGGTATTTTACTATTAAAAAAATGAAAATACATTTGTACCTCTATGAAAAGCGAGAATGACAGTTGAATTATATAGAAAAGACTGTTTTATATATGAGCTTAATTTTCTAATCTGATTTGATGAAGGATAAAAACATCATTTTACTAGTACAATCCACAATAAATCCTCATTAGTGCTACAGTGAATATCCCAAAACACCCTATATATTTTTGGTAATTTTTACATGAATTTACTCTCATCTTTCTTTCTTTCTTTCTTTATCATCATCAACTCTTCGTCCAATCCACATCCCTACTGACAAGCAGAACCTAAATCTTGGTACCAGGTTGAGAAAATCCCACCTGTTAAACCCGCGACATTACCAGGTTCTTCTCCTTTGAACTGTGGTTTCATGAGGCTTCGATTGTTCTAGCACGCACATGTCTGGACCCAAAAATCACAGCCATCAAAGCTGAGACAAAGCTAGCCCAAGCGCCTATTCATGATATAGATGGTCCATAGAAAGACCAGGAACATAGAGCACGGAACCAGTGAGGAAAGCAAAACAAAAACTTTCACCTGCAGCTGCCAAGAAAGATCACTGCTCGATCAGAAAGACATTTGTACCATAGCATGAGAGTACAAAGGCCATTATACAGGGCATCGTCTATTTCTTAAACATACTCTTGCTCAAAACATCTAAATAATTCACATATGCAAGAGAAAAAAAGCTACAAGGAATGGAGATTTACAAGGCTCAAAAATTGGAAAGGGGCACCGGGATTCCACCTATTTACAAATCTACGAACAAATAACAAATTGGGGAAAACAAATACTATTGCACATGCAGGTTTGGGCTGCAATACTGGTTTGTATCCTTCTTGATCAAACACTCTTCTAACGCTGTATGTTCTTGGATCGGCTTGGTCCCCATATACGGATGGTATGGTCGTCACTAGCTGAAGCCAGCATTTGATGCCTTTTAGGGTTCCAGCAGACACAGTTCACTGTCATTAAATGGCCAGACAAAACCTCGATTGGCCTTGAGTTCCGCCGATTCCAGATGTAAACCTGCTAAGAAGTAACAACATAATTTCAGACTAAATTAACTTCACTAAATAACAGCAGACCAGAAATGAACAAACAGGTTAGTGATGCTTCCATCTGCTTAACATCAGAAAGTGAATCTGCATGCTATGAGGATATAAATGAGAAAGACAAAATAAATCACCCCTATAAGATAAAAACAAATATAATCACTAGTAATATGCATGGACATGGATTATTTGTTTCACAAAAAGCTAGGCCATGGAGAAAAAGGCCATACCTGTGAATTCTCGCTACCACTGGCAATGAATGAGCTATCCAATCCACCAAAGCAGGATCTTATCACATACTTGTGTTGCTGGTGGCCTATATATTTCAATGGTTTCTTCCATTTTCCCGCAACATCCCACAAATGAATCTCTTGGCTATTAAGATTGACAATAAAGAACTTGCTATCAGCGGAAACTGAAAGGGAAGTAATTGGTTGCTCTTCTGGGATGACCTGTTCAGCATTTGTCCTGACATTTAATATCCGAATTTCTAAATCTGACATTACACTGATCAGATTTTCCCCATCTGGTGTGACAGCAAGATCCAAAACCTTAGGCATCCTTGTGCCCCTCCATGCTTTTATCTCGTTGCCATCACAGTCCCACATGCAGATGCCTTTTTCAGGGTCAGAACTGCCACACACAAATCGCTTTGAGTCGGGAAACCAAGCACATGAACTGACAACGAAGCCATGATCCCCAAAAGTATGCTTGCATGTACCTGTTTCCACATCCCACAACTTGAGAACTTCCACATTTCCACACGTTAGCAACTTTGTATCATCAGGGCTCCATGCTACAAAGGATACCGGGGTTAGATGGCTTCTTAGCATGTGTTTAAATGACAGCCTCCCATCTTCCAGTACCTGGCATCAGAATTGCAAAATTAAATGACAGCCTCCCACTTTCAAATTGGTACGCATCTTCATTTTTCACCCAGAAGAACTTGTAAATAAAGTTCTAAGCACAAACTCAAAATCAACTCAATGCAGCACACACATGTAAATATAAAGCTTTAGATTAATAAAATATATGAACATTGAGGGACTTCACAAAACTGTAATTGAATAGTCATGACAAGGTCAATGAATAGAGCAAGATACTATTTCCACTAAAGGCAACTACTTAGCTGGGACCTATTCAGACTTTCTTAGAAACTAACTCTCACACAATTTAATATAGTGCATAGAAACAGTAATCAAATCCTAGTAGCTGTAAGGCCTATGGTAAAGCTTAAAATCCAAGATCCCAACATTGTGAAATTATCACATTTATTGCAACAATACTCAATTCTCTTGTTTTCTAAAATTTTCAATTATCTAAATCAGCACAACAATGGGGCAAAATCTTTCATTTAGCTCCACATAAATAACATTATGTTAGTCGCTATCAGCTGGCCCTTGCATATTTTTAGAAGAGCTTATTATTTCAGTAATCAACTATTCCACTTGAAATATAATTTTTCTTTTTAAAGGCAATTCCATGATACCAGCATCAACAAGCAATTGAAATATTTTGTATTATCATATAGTAAAATTCATTTAAGCTCCTCTGAGAGACTAGAACATCAAGTCTAAATTTCCAAATAAAGTCATAGCTAGCCAAATGACTTGGTGCATAATTTATCTCAAATACAAATCACTCCGTCCAGTACTACTTTGTACATCAAGAGCTGGAAATTTAAATTAATCTAAAACAAGTGAATATAAAAGTATCAGCTATCACTAACTTTCAAACTCAACTAACAACAACAGCAAGGAACTTAATGTCTGCTGGTCCTCAAAGTTAACCAGCCATACATAGCTTTTGAACATTTCCTTTTCCTCTTTTTTTCATTCACCATTCCAAATGAAAAATTTCCTGGAAAAATCGAGATGTGGAACCTTGAATAATGATTACCCGCACACAACTCCCTGTGTTTTTCATCCCCCCAAAACAAATCTCCCTAAGTTGCAAAGTAGCAGAATACAGCTCCCCGCACATTGCCAACCACAATAACAATTTGTCATACCAATTCTCGAAGACAGACTTGGATCAAGAAAGTAGTACCCTATTTTGTTTGACACTTGTGATAAGCAAGCCCACAGGATAAAGCATCAAAGAGTACCTTCCATATGATGGCTGTGCAGTCACTTGAAGAAGAAGCTAAGTACTCCCCATTATTAGAGAATTGAACAAACCAAACTTCATTCTCATGCTCAGTCAACGTCTGCAAAACAAAGACAACAAGTGTGCATATGTTGTTCTGTTAAATATGAAAAATGGTATTTGCAGGTTCGTTCAAATGACAATCTCACCAAGACAGATAATCTGGTGCTCTCAGGTCAATTCTAAAATTAGTTTTTGTTTAGTCTCAAGCTCAGTTGCTCTGCAACAGTTATTTTCAAACATTTAATAAGGGTATGCATAAGAATAAATAAATAAACATTTGCAGGTTGATAAGAAAAAACCAAAGGCCAATAGAGAGGAGGTAGATCTCATGACAAGCTTAATAACATAACTCATCTGCTTCCCAGACAATCCTAAAACTAGCTTTCATTTGTATGGTTTATTCCAGCAAAATTCTTACTCTGTTTCTACCCAAAGGATCTTGCTCAGTTCTTTCTACCGCAAACAATGCTAAAAGAGTACACTTCATGAATTTTGTGGACCATGAGGAAGGCAACAGAGAACTAGGTTCAATTTATATGTATGCATGACTGCGCACAGAGTTGCTAAAAGTTGTAACCTTGCATCACAAGTTCCATGTGACTTTCTCATATATTCTAAAATTAACTTTCAGTTATCCAGCTTCTCTTAACAAGATTCTTACTCTATAATTCAATATAAAGACAGCTAGATAAGCACCAAGCGAGTCTCAAAAGCAACAATGTTCAAAAAAGAATTGCATTTTCATTCCTGCATCTCTAAAACAGAAGTACGAAGATGAAACAATGTTATCCTTCATCGTTTCACAGAATTTTTCATGAATGTTATGCTGCCAACCTCAATAGGGTTAAGACATTAAATAGTGTTATATTATCATGCTGTAAGTTGAAAGTGACTTGTCCATTATTCTTTCGTTATAATGTGTATTTAGCATCAACATTGCCAACTTACAAGTTTTTGGACTTTGTACCAACATAAGCCATCTGAATGCTCAATTAAGAAATAACGAGTAATCTTAATGCACACAGGTATTCAGCATTTAAGAACATCCAATAAGTTAAAGCAATTAGCATTTCCATGTTCTATTCAGAAAGTCAATTATTTTTAGTTTTGCTTCTTTTTAACATTTTTAAGCAGTAATAATTTAAAAGGCAGTAAGAAGCACACCTGTATGGTCTCTGTGGGAAACTGGTCTCTTGAGCAGTTATGGTCCTCATAAAGTGAAATTGGCTCAACTGAATTGTGATAATCACATGAATCAATTTGGGCTGTAATAGCAGTTTCAACCAGATGTTCTAACCTTCTTTCAGGCAGCACAGTTGGTGGAGGAAGCAATGTTCCCAACTCTGTGAGCAGGTTTTTCCGCTGGCCGTGGATGACATTGTCATCTGCCTTACTCAATTCCATCTCCTTCAAGCAAATTATACTATAAGCAAGATTATGGACATTCTCCTTGCCCATTCGTAATGCAGGAACCTGGTTCCGCAAAACAGAAAGAGCTAAAGTATCATCGCCACCAATTAAATATTCTAACAAACACTGCTTAAACACCAGAAACAACACCGATGCTCTCGTTTCATCCGCCAACTCCTGAATAGCACAAAGGGTATTTATGCAGCCATCCCAATCTCCTTCCAATATTTGTGATTCCAGCAACTCAAGATTCATAGATTTGTATGAAACCCCAGATTCCGATTCAAGACAAGAACCTGACTTTCTATAGCCCAAAGAATAAAGGCTTTGAATTATAACCCTTACAAATTCATGCTGCTTTATCAAACCTTTTGAGCCGATTGTTGTAGGTGAATTCTCCATTTCCGGGCAAACTCCACAAATGTTTGACCAGTTCTCTCACTTCATGTGGTCAGATAGTGATCGAATAATCCTACTTCCCTGAGAAACGAGTGGGTATCCGTGAGTGTTCAGCTTCATAAAAACAGCTAATTAATTATACGCTAGCTGTTGCAATCCAACTATCCTTGACGACCTTAACACAAGCAACCAAAGATTTCATTTACCAAATACTCCAAAAGTCCAGAAACTGAAAGGAAATAATCGTCAGTCCCCAAAAATCAGAAGCTTTAATTTTATTTTTTTAAGAAAAAAAACAGAGAAGGTAAAGAAAGAGAGAAAAACTGAAACATTTATTGGTTCCCAGAAACTCAAAATCTTGAATTGGATTAAAAATAAATAAAAACCTTCAAGCTGGTTCCATGCACCCACATGTCCTGTTACTAGAAAAAAATAAAAAAAACAACCCCGAGATACCTTTACCTCGTACTAAAAATCAGCACCAGGGTTTCATTACCAATAAGCGAAAGTTCAAATTGATTATTCGACGAAATAACATACACACAAACCTTAAAAAACACTAACACCAAACCTACTAATTGGAAAGTACAGCGAAAGAAAAAGATGGCACGAGAACTTTTAAGCGCAGACAGTTAAAAAAGGGAGAAATAGGAAATGATGCGAGGAGAAGAGACAGAGAGACGAGACAAGAGAGCTGACCAGGAATGGGCCAGAAAAGAAAGGTAAGGAGATTCCCTGAGCAGTGACAAGGCTGTTGTTGTCGGAGTAGGAGTGGTGGTGGTCCGTGAAGAGAGGATTGATTTTGAATTACAGGGAGAAGTAGCGATTTAGTGCGCAATTGGGCTTTTCAGAATACATGATTAAAAATTGGAAGCCGTGATGCAGATCGATCACATCGACACCACCATCACGAGACCATTTGTCCTGTCGTTCGGTAAAACGGTGCCGTTTATAGATCCTTCTTTTCTTACTGCTCGCGGTAGTTTTTCCTCCCCTGCTTGTAACACTTATATGATGGAAGTTGACGGGTGGCATTGTCTAATATATTCGTTGTAATTTTTCTTGTTGCATTGATTTAGGAATAGAATAAAAATTCAATATTTAAATAAACATGAATGATATTAAATAGTTACAGTTACTTTATAATCATAAAATAGAATAAGAAAGTGTTTGTTTACGTGTTATCTTTCATGTTCAGATTAAACCATAATTTTTAGATGTTTAGTTAGCTACAAACCATACTTTTTAACTATTGGAACCCGCAATAACCTGTGTTTTAACCACAGGCTAGTCAAAAGCAACTCAAATTGCTTTTATGAATTGTTTGCTGAACACAAAATATAGCAACGCAGTTTCCACACTTTTTTAATTTTATATTGTTGAAAATAACATGTTTCGGTCTTCTCCTCTCATCGTTCTTTCCCTACTCTCTCCATTATTCTTCTCTCTCATTCCAATCTTTAACAGACCTCACACACTCTTTTTTTTTTGTAGCCGATTGGAGATCCAAAAACCTTTGGGAATAATTGAAGTCTGTCAACAGATCATTCGGGCTAAAAACAACTACCCATTTCCAACTTAAATCCCCATCCTAAACTTAAACCATACACCAGATCTGCTGCCTTCTTCAAGTCTTTTCGCAGTGATGGTGCTTTTTCATAACCCAGAAATGGTTGAAGACACGCTAAAATTATTATGATTTTCAAGGTAATTTTCTTGTGAATTTATTTAAAAAACTTCTGGTAACTCAAATTCCTAATATTTACAATAATCATATCCTTCTTCTTCTTCTTTTTTTCTAATTTGTTTCGTTCTATTTTGATTCAGGAACCAAAGATCTAATATTTTTATCTCTTGGAAAGAACAACAAACTCCCGATCTGTGTTAAGGCATTTTGTTTGGCGTTCTGTTTTCTGTCAAGAACCAAAGAGGGCTTAAAAATTTGTCTTTTGAAAAACACAACAAACACCAGATCTCTATTTCGGTACATCCTACACTACATGACTCAGTATCTTTGTTTTTTTTTTAGTTACTTGTTTTAATGTTTATATCTAACCAGGAAAAAATTATAGCCATGTCCTTATGTATTTCTTAATGCACTGCCACTATATATGTCAATATTTGCATTTTCTAAGTTTCATTTTTTAAGGTTTAGATTTTTTTTGTTTGTAATATTATGAATTGTGTGCTGCTTTTATGTGGGATCAATCATCATCTTATGAATAAATGAACTTGATTATATACTTTATGCTTTGGTTTTCTTATTCTGTAACTCTCTTTTTGTAAATTTGCATGGGTTTCTTTTAATTGTTATTTTTTAGAGTTGTGGAAATCTATAATCAAGGTTTGTTTTTTTTTTCCAGTATGTGTACAATTACTATAAACTATTTTATTGTTTGTTCTTACAATCATTATGATTCATTTATATCTTCATTTTCCCTTGTTGCAGGAGATACAAGGAGCTAGAAAGTTTAAGCATTCTGGTATCGATCTCGCATTGTGTTGTAAATATGATATCATGTTTACAAACATTGTGACTACCAGTCAGTATGCTTGGGCTCCATCACAGGGTTTGAATTCTGATGATGATGGTTTAGATGAAAGGAGAAAGAATGCATCTAATGAGGATCCACATTTAGAGGAGGTAGTGGTGATTCAGAGGAGGATACTTTACCAAATTTTGTAGAGGATGTCAATAATATGGTTGTTGGTGTAAATTTTGCCAATAGTAGTAGCAATCCTAGTAGTAGTATGGGAAGAGAAAAGGTGTTCAACAAAGTACATAAAAGAGTGGGAAAAAAAAAGGTTCGGGAATGGGAGCGCAACTGTTTTCACGTTTTAATCAATTGGTTGATAGTGTATCTACTAGGAGTGAATGCACATCAAGTGGTTGGGATAAAAAAGAATGTAGCATAGAAGAGGTCATTAAGGATTTTCACTCCATTGAGGAAGTGGTTTTCGGCTGTGAGTTTTATTGTTTTGCAACTGAGTTTTTAATGGTTAGAAGCAGGAGGGAAATATGGGCAGCAATTTGAGAAAATAAAAGAAAATTTCAATGGCTAAAATTAATGTTCGAGAGGAGATCAAATGTAAACCTTGATGTAAGTGTAAATCTATTATTATGTACTTACAATTATTTCTATATTATTTCTCAGCAATTGAAGTTTATTGTGTTGTCATATGTGTTTTGCAGTATTATATTAATTTCATATTTGAAGTCAAGAGTTGTTGGATAGGATATTACACTAATTTTGTCATTGTATTTTAATGCTCCATGAATATAATTTTCCTGTTTGAATTGTCATAAATATATTTTGGTGTTATGTGTTTTGACAGTTATAAAAGCAAAACTTTGCTTCGATATGTTGATTTGCACGTCAATGTTGCTGCTGCTACTGTGTTATTATAATATGGTTACTTTTAAATGTAATGTTTGCTGCTGAGTATGAGATTCAATGTACATGATTAATCATTGATGTTTTTTTTTTCAAATAATATGTTGTAACGTATACTATGTTGATGTATTGCATTTTCTTAGTGTCTATTGGATAATGTTTCATGTTGGAAGGTGTGAAATTATGTGGGAATGCTTCCTGTTGGAAGCTGGAATTTTAGGTGTTGAATGTGGTTTAAATGACTGTTAACATTTATTCTCTTTCCTATTGCAATCTAGAATTGGATGTTGAGAATTTAGTTTGAATAGTTGTTAACATGTTGACTGTTTGCTTTTGGAGTTTTGAATTCTAGGTGTAAAGTTGGTTTGAATTATTATTAAAGGTTAGCATGTTTACATTGATTTCTTCATGTCATTAGTTACCTATTTAAAACACATTGTCAATTAAAACACATTCATTTAAGTTGCCAACATATAACAAATTTGCACTTGAATTGCATGCTTTTGAGAAGGTTAGTTGTCGGTTTTCAAGTTACATATAAAATCTCTTTTATGTACAATCATGGCTTTATGTTCTTCAAGTCCTTTTTACATCATCATTCCATCTTAATTAATTGTTCTCATTTTCATTGAATTCATAGTAAATCTTAGATACCATAAGATATGTTTAATTAAAACCATTTATGTAATTAAAAGCTCACATATAAATATGCTTGTGTTGCACGCAATATTGTATTCATTAATTATTACTAAAAGATCTACGATAATTTGGGAATGCTTTATAATTTTTGTTTTGGTTTCAGTTCAGGTCGACATGAAATTTTAATATTCAAAACAAATTCCTCCATCTAACTGTATTTATGGCAATTTCATTCGTGAAAAAATTTGTTGTTTTGTAGATATGGATGAAAATTAATTTAATGATCTATTTGATGACGAGTATGACAATGTTATGAATAATGTTGTTCAGTATGCTTCAAATGGTTTTGGTGGTACAAGAACTAGTAGTGGTTTTGGATGCAATAGCGGTGCTGGTAATGGAAACAATACAGATGATGATAACGACGACGACGACGATGAAAATAAACATGATGATGATGAGAAAGACGATTTGTTTGGCTTAGAGAGTGTCGCACCCGACATCGCGGCAACCCACAAAATAATTCTTGACGTATGGAAAGAGAACAGATTTCTGGCATCTGGTTTTTTTAAGGGAAAATGTCTTGTTTAAGAAGTCGTCACCTAGTATTACGGTCACTAGGAACCCTAACTAGTCATCAGAGATTCTATGGCTCGAGATTGGTTACGTAAAAGGGAAGATATTATCACCCCTTAAACGTTCTGCCTGAGGCAGACTGCATTGCTGGTTTTGTCTTAAATTGCTAGATGTTTATTAGTTTATGCTATGATAATTTGCTTATAATATTCCTGACTCTAGCGCAAGTGAATATTCACATAAAAAAATTTATTTTTTACGCATGCACATATTTTTTTTATTTTCTAGCTAAATAAAATAAAATACAACGAATAAAAATAATATAAATTTAAACCAGTATTTT
>Ga0307518_10003912_pt1 | contig 10703 bp, 14 predicted proteins | sample 25_EM_MG_FD_203889 | JGI IMG/M metagenome (GOLD analysis project Ga0307518, IMG submission 203889) | Populus trichocarpa ectomycorrhiza microbial communities from riparian zone in the Pacific Northwest, United States - 25_EM | ecosystem: Host-associated > Plants > Roots > Unclassified | place... | reverse complement strand
TCCAGTCCCACTTCCTCCGGTCCTGGACATCACTCTGGACTTAACATTAGTTAAGTCCACCTCTGACCCTTACCTGTCCTCTTCCGACCTAGTTCCCTTCACTTCACTGTCCCTGCTTTTCCTCCATTGTCCCTGTAACACTAGTTCCCCGTTTCTGCTTCCACTCCAGTTTGTTTTCCTGCCCCTGCTTTATTTTCCTGTACCTGGATTATTTTCCTGTCTGCTTCTGCTCTGTCCCTTGTCTTGACTAAATACAAACAATATGTATACTATACTCATATCTACTGCATTGCACTGTTGTCATCGTGCCTGCGTCATCACTGTCGTTGTCATTGTTGTTGTTGTTGTTGTTGTTGGGATGCCGTGGCAGTGGCCATTGGAATCACGTGCACCCGGCATAAACCGTCAATGAAGTGCACACAAGACTGCGACCCATATTAGTGTAGACTTAGTTCGAAATTTTTGCAGGTGGCGGTGCGTGGTACTGCCTCGTATGGGGGGTCGTGAGAACCTGGGGGACTGCGGCCGGAGGGTGATCAGGTCACACCGTCACCTCTGTCACCCATCTCGGCATGGACAACTCCGCGACGGTGGGGATGACGAGAAGCCGCTTACTCGACTGTGACGGGGGAGGGGCTTGGGCGCTGACGCGATGACATCGCGGTCGTCTTACTAGTAACTAGTATGTGTAGCCACGGTAGCAATATCATTAGCTGTACAATAGCGCTCATCCAACGTTTCGTATGCGTGCGTGCAAAACCACCGAATACCTAAGGGGCCAGCTGGTCCATGGCAACAAACACTGCAGATGGGGATCGAGAGATGCGAGAAAAAAGAGCAGGACATTAATAATAAAAAAAGGTTAATTAAAGGTCGAAGTAAAAGAAAAAGTAAAAGGCGGACGCGATAGTGCGTGCGCGCGTGCGGCGGATGCTCTCGGATGTGAAATGATGGGTACGAGTGAATGGAAGGATGGCGCCATGCCCGAGGGAAGGGGGTGGCGGGCAGAATTGATCTGAAGGGACGGCGCGGCTGTCGCTCGAACCTACTACTACTAGTGCTCCATTGGCGAACCGCCTTGAGTAGTAGAGTTCGTGACGAGGTGGCGGCAGCGCTCCCCCTTGCCAGGATGCAGTTTCCGTGCGGCCAAGATCGCGTCTTTCAGACTCGAGTGTCCCCGAGCGATCGCGCTGCCATACGCCTTGTAGAAGTCTTCCTCGTTCCCTTGGAATCTGGGAATGACGAGTGAGCGAGTGACTCGAGGGGGGAGAACGAAAGAACGGCCGGACATACTCATTGAGGAATTCCAGGGCGATAACGCTTCGCTGGTAGTACTTTGTGTTGTGTTGCCGCCCATATCGCCCGTTGTAGTAGTGGTGCGGCCAGTCCTTTAATGGCACGAAGAGATTGAGCCTCGGCTCCCCCACCGTCCAGTGACGCACGACGTCCCTCCACGCCTCCAACTTTGGTGTCTTCGTCCCATTCGGATGCGTGACTGGGATATTTGGGATAACTAGTCCCATGGGCAGGACGGGGCCTGCAGTGCTCTGAGTGGCGCCTGCATGCGGAGGGAGGGGCATCGCCAGGGCGGTGTCATTTGGGCTCGGCACTGCTGGCGCAGGACTCGGTGTCGCAGTGGTGGGCGGCAGCGATGGCAGTGGTCCAGGACACGGCCACCTGGTGGGGGCCTGTGTTGGTCGCAATGGCGCAATGGCCGGGATCAGCGGCGGGATGAGGGTCCGGGTAGACGGATGCTGGCAGTGCTGATGGGCTGGCGAAGCAAATACAGGTTCAGTCAATATTTATGGTAAGGAGCGTGAGCGTGCACTTACAAGCGACGCGAGCATCGTTCACATCCCAGCGAGGCGGCGAAGTGTGGGGCACGAGGGCCACCTGGACCATGTCACTCAGGTCACGGACACTTCGACGCAGGTCGTTCATGTCCTCCGCCATCACAGCCTGCCGCTCCGACATCACGGCCTGCTGCTCCAACATTGCGGCCTGCGATGTGGTCAATCTCAGGACGATGGAATGCAACGCAGCCACATCCGCTGTCAGCGATGCGTGCGCCATGCGAAGAGCCTCGGTCGATGCAGGGCGGACGAGCGCCGCCTCGCCAGCAAACGAAGCATCGGCTTCCCGCGGTGTTGGTCCAAGAGCGTCACTGTAGTCATTTTCGTAACAGTGCAACTCATCCAGGAGGTAGCGCATAAGGGTATCTTTCTGTGGGCAGAAAGGGAGAAAAAAAAATACAAGGGTCAGTAGGAACGCGCGGTGATTTTGGTGCGTACCCAGATAGGAAAGAGCACCAGCACCACGATCAGATAGTAATCGGCACTCACCTGTTCACCCTCTGCCCATCCACCCCACCATCGAACACAACGGAGGGGCCATCGCTGACCTAGTGGGGCGGTCATAAATCGATACTGTGCGCCTCCGCGACGGAAACAATGCGTCGAGAATGTTCCCTTTATGTCAGCTCCCTTCACAGCCGCCTCGAGTGCCTTCTGCACTGTGTCGTGTGAAAGTGACACCCCCGGCTGAAGCACGCCGTTTACTCCCACTGCAGGGAACATGAAGTGTTCCTCGCCCATAGGGCAACCAAGATGGACGTGTCTGATCCAGTTTGTCCAGAACAGAATCCAGAAGAACATGTCGCATGCCCTGCCCATATCCGGGCGTGGATATATTTTGTACTTGTTACCTGGTGAGTGTGGTGAGGCCGCGCCATTCCCTGCTAAGGTGGATGGACACACTGCGCAGGTCAATTTCCTGTGTTCCCTTATCAAGCTTCCTCTGCCACCCTTTCCGGTTTTTCAGATGGACCTCGAAATGGACATGCCGGTCGTTTATGGTGAGCGACTGTTCCTCACCTCACAGATACTTCAGGAACACGTTGTCCACGGCATTTATGTCATCTGCGGAGACATCCCCACATTTTAGCTTTATGAGTTCGAAGTTTCTAGTAACACATTAGCTTGACCAATGAATTACTGACGACGCCAGATCTACGCACCTTGTCCAGAGAGTAAATGTGACGGTGCTGAAGGTGAGATATTCGAGCTGCCGCGTGAGCGATACCTTAGTCTGCTTGTCCAGAGTTGGTGGCGGCGACCCCAAGCCAGTCATCACAAAACGTAGGTAATTGAACGCAATATCGAGCCGGCAAACGGACCCAGCCCAGGTGAGTATGCGGTCCATGTATTCTTTTTCCATTGCTTTCGAGTGTGTGCGCTCATTCCCTCCAGCGCTAATCTTATGTTTGATTGACGCTACCACGTCATCGACATCGGCGGAATGGACCGGGTTGCCCTCCCATCGACGACGTGTCTCGTTGTAGTGCCATCTCCCGCGGAACGTACCGCTGTTATCACTAGTATCGGGACGTCCATTTTAGGTCAGCAAACACGCGTCACGTAAAATGCGATAGTACTGACGCTTTGTCCCAGTACATCTTGAACCCCGCTCGGATCCCATCAACTGTGCTCGGGCTGCAGTTATCTTCGAAGCCTCTCCATGATAGGTATACAGATAGGGCCTGATCGGAGCAGTGGTTTGGACGGCGCTCAAAGGCGTCCTTGAAACCTGGATCACGGTAAATTGCTGTTCCCTCGTCGGGACTTGTGGTGGAAAGGACTTGGTCTGCTGTAAAATGGCTCTGCAGCCATGCGCGTGCTTGGCGGACATGTCCGTTGTAGGTTTTCCTTGTGTTTGGTGCTCGAAGGTAGGTTTTTTTTCCTGCTTCTTTGACCTCATGCAGGTCCACTGCAGTTGGCAGGTCCTTCGCAGCAGCAGGTGTTTTCTGCTTCCTTCTGGCCTTGTCAGGGGACCCAGGGGGGGCGTTCCGCTTTACGGCCGATGTCTTCTGTCGGACCATTGCACTCGGATGTCCTCAGCAGGGTGCCATAGTCTGTGCAGGTCAGGACTAGGTGGGGGAGTTGCAAAGGCAGGGAAACCGTGTCATTTTTTTTTCTTTTTCATGTGACACTGAAAGCTGTACCCCTCTCCCCATCGTATCGATGCATCGCGAGTACAACACATGGGATAGCTCAGATTCGTATCGTTGTACATAGTGATACAGCGGACCAAAACTAATGTGACACTAGTGTACAAATGTGCGACTAGTCCTTGCCTGTGAGGTCGATAATCTCAACATCGGAACATTGTGCATCCATTGCAAGGTCAATCACTGAGTCCGAAGACTCGCTCCTCGTCTCCTCACCTACCAATTCCATGCCGGTTGACTCGGAAGATGAAGAAGCAGTGTCTCGCGCCAAGTCAGGCCTTAGATTCTCCAGCAGTTTAGCTGGGATCTCCATGTCATGGAATGCTCGACCATCATTGTCCTCCCCAGGCAATGAGACATGCATGTCGGAGAGCAACTGACTCGGAAGCGCGACTTTGTACATGGGGAGTGACCCATCATGAAAGTCCTCAGCCTGGAGGCCGCGCTGTAGTGCCTGGCCATCTACCTCACCCTGCAGCTACAACGGACAGTGAGATGGACAGAAATATCTGGCGTGGATACCAAGCGACTTACCTGCAGGAGTGCACGAATAACCGTACCGGCACGAGCACCCATCAGTCTCTGCTGGAGGCTGTCCAGTGGCCAATCCAGGCATTCCAAGCAAAACGCCGAAAGAGCGGCGAGGTCTGGCTGGCGAGATGTCACCACAGTTACGGGGGACTGGCCACCATCCGACCAGGATGTGCGAGGTAACAGATACGCCGCGAGGACGGCGGGGTTTGGGAACTCAGTGCGTTCCTCCTCGATGACGCGAGCAAGCTCATAGTATGTTCGTCCAAGACGATGTTCAGGGTCCCTCTCCAACACATGGCACAGACGCTTCTGCCATTTGGCGTGGAAGTCCATGAACTCAGGGAACGGAAGTCTTGACGCAGCACTGAAGAGGGAACTTCCCAACCTATATTCGGACAGCCGACAAGCAATGTTCATGGTGCACTTCGGGAGCCCCCTCTGTGAAGTGAGATTGTGAGCACGCAGACTGGGCCATGATAATTAGCAACCTACATCATAGTCGATGCCGGTCATGAGCGCAATCAGGAGGAGCTGCCCTCGTCAAAGGAAAGCACGGTGTTTTATTGCTTCATCTGTATACATTACCACATCTCCATAGTTTTTGGACATCGGCAGGACACTAGCATGGACAGTCATGTTAAGTCGCGACAGTGGCAGCGGCGACATTTTGTTGAACTCACGTTCAGAGGACAGAGTGCGCACCGAACAATAACATGTCATTGTAGGGCGTCACCACAACATCAACAAGACCATGTGAATGAAAGTAGGCGAGTTCTGCCTCTGCCTCCCCTGGAGCCTGTACCAGGCTCTGGTCAGCATCTGAATTCATATGTAAGAAACCCCTACCGTGTGCCAACTGAAGCCGAATGCATTTAAAAGTTCTTGAAAGCATTGCACCAGGAGTGATGGTCCTGTCCCATATGAACGCTCATACCCCCCTGGGAACCAAGGGCGGTCTTGTCCATCGAAAATGAAATAAGGCTGAATGAGCATCTGCGAGATTGTTGAAAGCCAAAAGAAGATGGTCGGCATTTCATGCGATCTTCCTGTACCGGCATTACGATATGAAAATACATTCGTCAACGAGTAAATCCATGCGCTAGTGGTTGCTTTATGAGCAATGAAACGGAGAACACATTGAACATTCAGCCGCCCACCTGGCATTAAATCTGACATTGAGTAATTGTCTGCCCGCTTCGTTACCAGATGGCTTGAAGCTTGCGACAGCGATCTCATTGAGAGTACAAGGCTTTGCCGCAGGTGCGAGAACCTATCCACAAGGAGTCATTAGTTCATTCAATCCAAGATGAATGACAAAGATTCGCTCACTTCCCACAGATCATTGAGTCCCATGGCAGTTGCTTGTGGTGGAGGACTCTCAACAGGAGGGGCACGAGCGGATGGTGTACGTCAGTTGACGTCGTTGTCCAACGCCCCGCTGACAAAGGCGTGACCCGCCAAAATGGAGGTGATGGGCACGTACATCCTGTCGGTACTGGAAACCCTCGCGAACGAACAGGTCGCGGGACAACTTGCAGAGATGGGAGTAATCTGGCTTGTCATCGAAGCGCATGGTACGAGTATAGTTCAGGAAGATGCCAAACTCGTTCGGGAAACCGCGACATAAGAGATCACTAGGTGTTATCATCTTCTTCTCCATTATTCAGTCGGACTTCTGTTTCTTGGCGGCGGCTTTGAGGCCCTGCCAGGGGAAGGCACCGCGGAGGAAGTACATCAGAACATAAGCAAGGGACTCGAGGTCGTCCCTGTGCGCCTGCTCGACACCCAAGTGAGTATTGATGGACGTATAACGAGCAGTACCCATAAGGTTCTTGCTCTCCCTGTATGGAATATGAAGGTGGGTCTTAGGGTCACGGACGACCGAAGTCAACAATGTTGACTTGATTGCCGCGCTTGCCAATTGAATGCCCATCAGGAAATTGTCAGGCTTGATATCGTGGTGGATAAAATTGTGGGAGTGGATGTACTCTATACGTGATATCTGTGTTTGGAGCCATGAGCGACAGGGAAAAACAGCAAGTAATGGGACTCACTAATTGATCGGTGAGTAAAAGGACAGTTTTGAGGCTGAACTTCCTGTTGCAGAAGTTGAAAAGATCTTCAAGAGACGGACCCAACAGATCGAGGACCATTGCATTGTAGTTGCATTCAGTGCCGAACATCGGATGAAGGGTACGCCGACGCCACCAGCCAGCACTCCAGTTGGGGATGCTTGGCCTTGACCGACTCGAGTTTGATGGCAACCTCCTCCCCTGAGATGATGTTGATCCCAAGATAAATGTCACCTGGACGGGGGATGAACAAGCGAAAATGTTTTGAGATAGCGATCGCACGTACCGAAAGAATCAGAGCCGATTTTTCTTTCCGAGCCTATACTTGCCACCGATGCAGAGATCGAGTCTGTGAGCGGGACTTTCTGCCATGGTTGTAGTGCGAGAAGGTGAGGGGACTGGACAAGGAAGAGAAACGATGAGTTCCAACATGCAAGCACAGAGCTAAAATAGGAATAAAGGGCTGGAGGGGGGGTGGAGAGCAATGTGGCCGTTGTGCCTTGATTTCTCACCTGATTTGCTGTGCAGAGCCGGTCCGTTTGCGAGATTAACCATAGGGGGGGGCCAGCGGGTTCCACAGCCACTTGAGGGTCAACAACGTGCTTGCCTTGAGGCGCTGACTGTTGTGCGTGGTGTTGATGGAAAATAGTGGAGGATAATGGGGGGGAACCGACCAAATGATTTTTTAAAAATAGAAATATAGGGTCAAAGTCGCTGGATCGACGTTTTGTTCGAATATGTATCGTCGCAGACCTTGCTGGCCAACATGAACACGGATACGAAGAGACGGTGGCCCGATGATCCCCGTGCGGTGGAAAAATGGGCCCGGAGTCATTGAAGGAGGATAAGGGCGACCACAGAGTGTAGTTTTGTCAGATGGAGGGTGTACACGATAAAATGGGGCAGCCTCACTGTCAAGCCAGAAGAGGACGGCTGCAACTCCAGGCAGGCGAATGGGTGAGTGATGAATTTGGCGCATAGGCGCGATATGGGCTCGTCGCCATAGAAGGGGTCTATGCGGTGGGAAAACCCGTCTGGAGTCGTTGCTAAAGGAGGACGAGGGGTGTAGTTTCGTCCGATGAAGGGCGTGCACGATAAAATAGGGCAGCTCCACTGTCGAGCCAGAAGAGGACGGCTGCAACTCCGGGCAGGCGAATGGGTGAGTGATGAATTTGGCACATGGCCGTAGAAGGGGTCAGGTTGCCAATGTACAGACACTGCCGATTGTAATTTCTGATGCCTGCGTTGGAAGGTGTAGAGAAGATAGAAGAGAGATGGTGCTTACCGGCTGAGGATAAGGTATCCAGGTGAGAGGCGTTGTGTACACTGTATTGTACGAAAGGGAGATGCTGGATGGGGGGGGATTAATGATCTCGATCATGGCCGACTCTGTGCTTACCATCCAGCGGGAATAGATTGAGCAACTGAAGAGGGGGAAGTACAGTACTGCTTGCTATGTCAGTACAACTCTGAGAGCAGCCTATCACAACATGGGGCTCACCGATGCAGACTGACCAAGATTGCTGCCAGTGACAATACTCAACGCTCAGTGCTCTGAGCACTGAGAGCGCTGAGCAACGATGAACGGATAAGAAGCCTGGAGGCTGGATGAAGGAGAACGCATGGTCAGCGCATGTCCTTAATACAGCCGGCCACGTACCTGGGCATTACGTCGTGCCCTGACGCCTTGAGGCCACGGGCTGGTTCAAGCTGCAAAGTGCTGGAAAGTAATTGCAAAGTTGTGCAAAGTCGCTTTGCAATGGAAAATTTGCACGTACGTTTGCAACCAAACTGGCTGGTTTCGCAGAGTTGAAGCAGAATATTTGCAAGCCATTCAACGGCACAAGTCAAAGTGTCGGCTAAGAGCAGCGCGCGGGGTGAGGCAAGTTATTTACGGTGGAAGGGGTTGGACGACATGTGGAAACATTTGCACCGCCACACTGTCAGGAACTAGTATGACCGATTTTTGACTATCTAGCTATGTCGCGATTAGTGTCCTTGCTAGTTGTATGAGTCGTTAAATGACAATCTTTAAGGTAGTAAGTCGACTCCCCTAGCGACTTTGGGGAGCTGCTGCTGCTGCGACTTGCTGCTTGAAGGAGCTCGCTAAAAATGCCCAACGCCGCCGTGACATCACACCGCCGTCGACGCGTGTCAGGGTAACGGTGACAGCTGTCTAACCCACCGCGATTGCTCTTGAAGGCCAACAAACATGGGGTCCCAGGAATAAGCAATTGCGTTTCCTTAGGGCACGAGGGCTTCGCGGGCTCCCTCGTCCATGAATCAGTTGCGACTTGCTACTACTAGTGCTACCATAGTCCTAGTACTACGTGCCATCGTTAAGCAACGCAACGCAACGCCCGGACCCTGACCCCAACATAACCAACCTGTCAGGCCTTCAGATTTGGTTCCATGTGCACGATCGAGAACGCCGGGGCCGTCAGACCTACGGCACGGGTGTTTCCGCTGCGGCAGGTTCGCCGCTGAGGCTGGAGGCCAACTCAAACATTTGCAGTTCCCCACGCACCGCCACCTGCAAATATCCCGAGATATCATGACTTAGTAATAGTCCTCTTTAGAGTAGATGTTACATGTCATGTGTCACGTGTCACAGTCACGTGTCACAATGTTTGTTGTATATAAACAGTGTTCATCGCTTATATAATATAACAGCTCTTGACCAGCTACCGCTATAATCTCAGCTTGTCCCCTCCACATAACAGGTGAGCAGGAGTAGCATTTCCTCTATGTACATAGGTATTGCTTCAACATCATGTCGTTGTGCATTGTGTGTTGTTGTCGTGTCGTGGCACTAGCCATGCACATCCCATCATCATCATTGCTGTGTGGTGGCAGTGGCCACATTGTCATTGTTGCTGTCACTGCCTGGTGGTGGCCACATTGGTAAAGACCGTGGGCCACCTGCAGAGGGCATGCTGCATTCTAGGGTCATTCTTGCAGGACCAATCATCAAGAAGTTCAATCCCATGCATACCCGCATCATACAGTTGCAGATGCATTATGGATAGTGCACCCGATATAATGGAAGCAGGGAATGTCATGTCCGCCAGCCACTGGTACCCAGACTCTGTGTCCAGGTCCATGGAGATTGTTGGCACGTCATGACGGGTCTATTCAAACATGGAGTGGTTGCAAAAATTAAGCCCATGTAACTTACTGAGTGGCCTAATTGGTGTCTGGCTGGCGAGAATTCCAAACACCCTGCAAGTTGGCCATCCTTATTATTGAAGTATTGCAGCATTGTCCTCCATGTGTGGCCCAAGATGCTGCTGCCCAATGGATCCTGGAGGGAAGACATGGCATGAAATATGCGGTCCTTAAAATACAAATCAATAAGTCACATAATAATCAAGCGCGGATGTCACCTGTGTTGATCAGGCAATAGCACCAGGAATGTACCACAGAACAATAGTTCCACCCTCACCAAGGATAATAGCAGGCTTGTCCACAAGCCCCATAATTGATGAGGGAAAGTTCTTGACAAGCCGCGCCTCCCAGTCCAGGTTGGATCCAGGTTCCATTGGAGCCAAGGCTTCATCCAGCCTGATAATATCAATACTGGACTGCACTGTTGGATGGATGGTGGAAAGGATTGCGGAAGTCCAATGAGGACACTCACTACGATTGTTGTATGCGGCCACCAACATGGAAACCATGTGATTCATGCCAACCGCAGTATCCACTGGCAGATCAAAAAGAGGTTCTGGTGCGGGGTTGTCAGACAGCAGAAAGGCCTCAAAGCAGAAGTGTTGGTGCATGTAAAGTGCTACTCTTTGAGCAAGATGGTAATCAGCCAATATGGGGGTGGGTGGAGCCATGGCAGAAAGGACCGGCAATTGGAATGGATCCAGTGTGCTGACATATATACTCACTCATATGAAGCCGCGGAGATTGAGCATTTTATGTAAATGGTCATAACGGATCAAGGGAGGGAAGATGATCCATTAGCGGGAAATATGCCAATACACCAGTACAATTGATGAGGGATGCGGATTGCATGAGGGACTTATGCCAATACACCACCGCAGATGGTACACATTGGAAATGCAATGCAGTGTGCAGATTGCATG
>Ga0307518_10003911_pt1 | contig 10708 bp, 8 predicted proteins | sample 25_EM_MG_FD_203889 | JGI IMG/M metagenome (GOLD analysis project Ga0307518, IMG submission 203889) | Populus trichocarpa ectomycorrhiza microbial communities from riparian zone in the Pacific Northwest, United States - 25_EM | ecosystem: Host-associated > Plants > Roots > Unclassified | place... | reverse complement strand
CAATGTTTGATTCCCTTAAGCTTTTCTCCTTAACCCATGTAACAAGCGTTGGGCCAATAGCTCCCAAGTCAGTTGACTTTAGGGTATTAGGTGTTAAAACACCCCTTCGGGCTTAATTGCTTAGGTTTGGGAGGCTACGAAACCAAACGTATCTACGTTTTTATTATCATCAATATTATCAATTTGTTTTTTTTACAAATTATATACTATCCCTTTCCCTTAGTTGTTACCTTTAATAAAAGAACATAAATAATGTAATAATCCAATGTGCAACCCACAATCATATGTTAAATTGTGTGTGTGAAAATGAAGGTTTAAGAATACTTGTTAAATGAGTATCATGGTTCATCACAAATCCAATTCTCAATTTTGGCTTGCTGATTCCGCTGCCTCAAATCATATGACCAACTCATCTAGTGTGCTTAAAAATGTGCGTGAGTATCATGGTTCATCACAAATTCAGGTTGCTAATGGTGGTCATATACCCATTACTAAGGTTGGAGATATCACTCCAACTTTCAAGAATATTTTTGTATCACCAAAGTTGTCTACTAGTCTTATTTCGGTTGGTCAATTGGTGGATGTTAACTGTGATGTGTATTTTTCTTATAATGGCTGTCTTGTGCAGGATCAAGTGTCGGGGAAGGTAATCGCGAAGGGGCCTAAAGTTGGAAGATTATTTCCGCTACATTTTTCCATTCCTCGTTGTCTATCTTTTGCTTGTACAACTGTTCAAAATAAGAGTGAAGTATGGCACAAACGTTTAGGCCATCCAAATTCTGTTGTTTTGTCTCGATTGTTGAATTCTGGTTTGTTAGGAAATAAAACTCAATTTTCTTCTCATGATGTTTTTTTTTATTGTTCTACCTGTAAATTAAGCAAGAGTAAAACTCTTCCTTTTCCTTCCCATGGCAGTCATGCTACAAAATGCTTTGATATTATTCATAGTGATGTTTGGGGTCCTACACCAATTATTTCTCATGCTCATTACAAGTACTTTGTGACATTTATTGATGATTACAGTCGGTTTACTTGGGTGTATTTCCTTCGTTCCAAATCTGAGGTCTTTTATGTTTTCAAGTCATTTTTTGCCTATATTGAGACTCAATTTTCTATTGGTATTAAGGTATTAAGATCTGATTCGGGTAGGGAATATATGTCACATGAATTTCATGATTTTTTACAGCAGAAAGGTATTGTCTCGCATCGTTCCTGTCCATATACACCACAATAAAATGGGGTTGCTGAGTGTAAGAACCATCATCTTTTGGATATCATTATAACCTTATTGATTGAGTCTTCTATATCATTTAAATTCTGGATTGAAGCCTTGTCTACTGCAGTATATTTAATCAATCGATTGCCATCACATGTGTTAAATTTTGATTCCCTATACTATCGTCTACATCATAAGTCTCCTAGCTATCATGACTTGCATATTTTTAGTTGTGTTTGCTTTGTTCATTTGCCTTCTCATAAACAACACAAACTTTCTGCTTAGTCTGCTAAATGTGTCTTTTTAGGTTAGAGTATTTCTCACAAAGGTTTTGTTTGTTATGATCTAAGCTGTGGTAAATTTCATATTTCTAGAAATGTTGTCTTCTTTGAAAATCAATATTTCTTCCCTACTCATGTTGCATCTTTCTCTGTTGCTCCTATTCTTCCTCATTTTGAGGATGTGTCATCTTTTGAGCGGTTCAAGCCTGGAATTATGTATGAAAGACATCGACCAACTTTGCCATTTCTTGAGACTAACCTGCCACCTAATACTGCTCATGAGATCGCTTCTGAGCCTTCTACTCATCAGCCTGCTCTTCGCCGCTCTATGAGAGTATCTCATGCTCTTGATCGGTATGGTTTTTCTGTTACTCTATCCACTATTATTGTTCCATCATGTTACTTACAAGCTGTCCAGCATAAGTGTTGGCAGAAAGCCATGCAGGAGGAACTTCAAGCTCTTCAGGATAATCATACATGGGATCTTGTTTCTTGTCCTCTAGTTGTTAAGCCTATTGGGTGTAAATGGGTGTACTCGATTAAGCTTCGCTCTGATGGAATTCTAGATCGATATAAAGCACGGTTGGTTGCTCTTGGAAATAGACAAGAGTATGGTGTGGACTATGAGGAGACTTTTGCTCTTGTAGCCAAAATGACTACAGTGCACACTATTATTGCCATTGCTGCTTCCTTGGGTTGGCCACTTCATCAAATGGACATAAAAAATGCTTTTCTCCATGGTGATCTTAAAGAGGATATTTATATGGCACCTCCACCTAGTTTGTTCTCATCATCTACATCAGTTGTGTGTAAGTTGAAGTGGTCCTTGTATGGTTTGAAACAAGCTCCCCGAGCATGGTTTGACAAGTTTCTCACTACCTGCTTTGCTTCTCTTTTGTGCAAAGAAAATATGATTCCTCTTTATTTCTTTGCACAACATATACTGGTTTTGTTTTTCTCCTTGTTTATGTCGATGACATTGTCATTACAGGCACTGATTCTTTATTGATTAGCAACCTTCAGCACCATCTTCAGGATTGCTTTCACATGAAGGACCTTGGTTCTCTTACTTACTTCTTGGGATTGGAAGTTCATTCTTCTTCTTCGGGAGTATTTGTGCATCAACATAAATATGCTCAGGACTTGATTGCTTTGGCTGGTCTTCAAGATTCTTCTTCGGTGGATACTCCTTTAGAGGTGAATGTTAAGTTTCGACGTGATGACGGGGATCTTCTACCTAATCCAACTCTATATCAGCAATTAGTTGACAGCTTGAATTATCTTACTATTACTCGGCCTTATATCTCTTTTGCAGTTCAGCAAGTCAGCCAATTTATGCAATCTCCTCGTCATTTACATTTGGTAGCTGTTCGTCGCATCATTCGATATCTACTTGGCTCTTCTAGCCGTGGCCTATTCTACCCTGCTGGTTCTTTTATCCGCCTTGTTGCCTTTAGTGATGCAGATTGGGCAGGTTGTCTTGATACACGTCGCTCTATCACAGGTTGGTGTATGTTTCTTGGTGATTCCTTGATATCTTAGAAGAGTAATAAACAAGATCGTGTTTCCAAATCTTCGACTGAGTTTGAATATAGAGCCATGTCAGCTGCTTGCTCTGAGGTTGTTTGGCTTCGTGGACTGCTTACAGAAATTGGATTTCCCCAGACTACTCCTACTCTTCTTCATGCCGACAACACGAGTGCTATTCAGATTGCTACCAATCCTATTTTCCATAAGCGTACCAAGCATATCGAAGTGGATTGTCATTCTATTCGAAAAGCCGTGGATACTCACGTTATTTCTCTTCCACATATCTTCACCGACCTTCAAATCGCTGATGTGTTTACCAAATCAATGTCTCGTCAACGCCATCAGTTTCTAGTTGGCAAATTGATGCTTCTTGATCACCCAATATCAATTTGAGGGGGGATGTTAGCATGGTCCTTTTCAGTAGAATCATTAGTTTCCATATACATATTTGTTATTTATATCAAGAAAACAGCTGTAAATATTTGTGTAATCATAATGTAATTAGCTTTCTATAATTAGGTCGAGATTATAGTTAATAGTAGAATATTTTATAGAATGTAAATCAGAATTCTTCCTATTTAATGAAAGAGACTCTCATGAAGGGAGGTCATTCAGCCAAATTGACATTGAAGATACAAAAAATAAATGCGATGCTAAAATTTAGCCTTTAGAATAATTAGGATTTAACCTTATAAGGTAGAGACTTCTTCACGAAGAGAGATTTGCCTTAAACCTTAGATAAGACCAACAAACATGAACATGACTTAGAATAACAATCAAACAACAATGCAGCTTACCTTAGGTAGGGTGCACTAGGAGTGATATGTTTTTCCTTTGCACAAGCAGTCCCTTATCCGGGCTCTCGCGGACTATATGTTTCCTAGAAACCATAATACCAAGTGGCAACTCCTGAACTTTATAATCATAATTTTATTATTAAATTCAAAACCCTTTTCCTTTCCACACACTCTCAGGAGGCAGACGTTGTCATCGCTCAACACCTCGCGATAGGATGGCGACTCCATTAAGGTTCGCCTAGTCTAGTTGGACTAAACGTTGTTTATTTGATTGTTTGCTTCAGTCCGTTTAATTTTAGCATGCTTAGCATGCATTTTTACTTATTATTCATACATAGGTACATCAGGTATGGATTAATGCCCTCATGCATTTTAACAACAACAACAACAATAAGACTCATGTTCATTAGGTATGACATCCTCTTCCAGACTCAAGTAACCTGGATCTAGCACCTTTGTCAGACCCTAACTCATAGGGTTCAGTCATGTCACACCCAAGTTCCTAGGGTCTAGTGAGTTAGACTCAAGTTTCTTGGGTATGACATCACCTTTCAGGCCCAAGTAACTTTGGCTGGCGCTGGGGAATGACATGACTGCCAGACACCTAGCATTGGGGTTAGACATGACTCCAAGACTGTAGGCGCTAGGGCTAGATCTACGCGCCTGGGTCTACATACTCGTGTGCCTGGGTCTGCTACCCACTCGACTGGGACTGCTAGACCCGCACTTGGGTCTACCATCACACATGGTGGTTGTTGTTGTTGTTAAATTTGTATATTATTACTATTGAAGAGAAACCATAGATTTGATTTGAATGGTGAAATTAAAAATTATAAGAACTTGGGTTAAGCATGTTTAATAATATTATAAATATTATAATTTTCATTATTATTAATATTATTAATATAATTATTAATAATTGTTTAAAAAATATTTTTACTATTGAACATAAACCATAGATTTGATTTCAAGGGTAAAATAAAAAATAAAAAATTATTATTATTATTATTATTGATATTATTATGATTATTCTTATTGTTGTTGTTGTTGTTATTAATAAATTTGAAAAACAAATTATTACTATTGAAAAAAAACCATAAATTTGATTTGAAGAGATTAAAAACTATAAGAACTTGGGTTGGATAACTTTAATATTATTATTTTTATTATAAATATTATTATTTTTATTATTATTAGGGACTTGGGTCTGGCTCCATTGGGTTTGGCTCCCCTAATAATAATAATAATAATAACAATAATAGTAATAGTAATAGTAATAGTAATAGTAATATTAACAATAAAAATAATTCTAACAACAACAACAACAATAATAATTTTTAATTTTACCCTTCAAATTGAATCTGTTAGACCCAAGTTTCTAGAGTCTGGCTCCCCTAATAATAATAATAATAATATTAAACTTGTCTAACTTAAGTTATTATAGTTTTTAATTCTTTCAAAACAAATTTATGGTTTTTATTCGATAGAAATAATATTTGTTTTTCAAATTTATTAATAATTATATTTATAATAGTATTTATAATATTAATAATAATATTAAACATATTTGATCCGAGTTCTTATAGGTTTTTAATTTTATCCTTAAAATCAAATCTATAATTTTTCTTTAATAGTAATAATATTTATTTTTCAAATTATTAATAATTATATTAATAATAATATTTATAATATTAATAATAATATTAAACATTCTTGACTCAAGTTCTTATAGGTTTTTAATTTTATACTTCAAATTAAATCTATAGTTTTTCTTCGATAGTAAGAATATTTTTTTTCTAAATTTAATAGCAACAACCATGTGTGATGTCAGACCTGAGCGCATAGGGTCTGCAGGCATGCCTGACTCCTGTGTCAGGTATCTGGCAACCATGTCATACCCTAGCATCAGACCTCAAAAAACCTGAACAAACCATTCTGTCCTCAATAATTCTTTTAATACTAAATAGATTCTATGGAAAAAAACAACCTCACCCATTTATAGTAAGTTTTTTTAGTCAAAATAACCACATTATTATGCCATTTCAATCCATAGTAACGTATATTTTAGTGAGCAATAAAAAGATAGCTATAACTCAACACCATTTAACTTTTAGTGTAGATACATTGCTTCATGATTAAAAAAAGTTCTTCTAGACGACACGTGTCAAGCCACTTAATCTATTTTGAGTGAGGGAAACGTAGATCCACACGTTTCAAAGTATTTTTCGAAAATGACAAAAAATATATAAAAAATGAAATTGAAAGACATGGAAATGTGAATTGTCTAGTAGGGGTGGTCAAATTAGCCGGCGGTCTTGGTTCTCCCAAAGGTTCTCTTCTAGTTCTGGCATGAAATACGCGTACTGTAGTTTTTTTTTTTAATTAATATTATTATCCGAATCAACTTGTATATATTTTAATTAATCTAGCGAGTCCTGAAATTAACGATTATAAAAGCTTCTAGTTGCTTTGAAATTTATGAGACTCGAACTGATAATCTCTAGAGAATAAATCTAAAATTTAACCAGTTGAACTACACCCCACATATTTATTTTGCTTTGACTTGTATCATATCATGCCAAAGGTTCTCTTGTCAGCATTCTTGTCCTCGGAGTCAAATCTCAACTTAAATTGTGAGAACAGAATTCTCATGGCTAAATGATATGTTCGTAGTTAGACGAAGGATGTGGATTTAATCTTAAATAATTATGCATTTACACTTGAATAATTGACAACAAGGAGGGAGGAGTAGTTTTACAACTTCAATCCTCGTGTTTGATGGAAAGAGCACGTCTGGTGGAGACACTGTCAAGCCAGGCAGTAGCCGAAATAAGATTGGCACATTTCGAAGGATGTGGATTTAATCAAAAAAAAAAAAAAAAAAAGATTGGCACATTTATGCTTTTAGCACTGTTTTCTACCAGTCACCTCATAATTAGCTTTGTGTGGTAACAGTTATTTTACAATTAATTTTTTATGCTGAAATATTTATTAATAATATTTTTTTTATTTTTAAAAATTATTTTTAATAACAGCACATAATTCAAAACATATAAATTATATTAAATTTTAATAAAAAAATTAAAATTTGTAGAAACACGAACAAAATCCATATTCGTTTGAGTGATTGTTGACACAATCACTGCAGTAAATTTGGCAGCTCCACCACCATCATCCTCAACAACAAAGAAAGCAGCTCCGGTGGGGTCATTGCTGAGGCTTCCAAGGGTTTTTTTCTTTTTCCTAATTCACTATAATCAACGACAACTGACCCTATAATCAATCTTTCAATTTTATAATTTCCCTCCCTTGATTCAAGTCAAAACAATAAACGTCACTCTAACCTATTATTATTATTATTATTATTATTAAAGACATGTGACAAAGCATAAGTAGCAGCTCAGAAATTCCGGCACTGATAGTTGCTGGATTGCTCTTTAACCTAGCTTGAAAAGGAACCGTGTGGCGGCGAAAGACGACCTCACCTTCTCGTAGATGAAGCTTCTCACAGATATTGACCTTTAGATAGATACCGTTCTGAATAGAATAAGCCCTTCCTTCTCGGTGAAGGCTCCAAGTAATTTTTTTCTTCCAGTTAGATTAATAATGCAAGAAGATGACCTATCTATGTTGCTCAAGACCTGTTAATCTATGGATGAAACAAAAAAAAAAAAAAAACCCTTTAAACATAGGTTGAAGTTTGACTTTTTCTTTATTCTATAATATATATTCATCAATAATAAAATGTTTTTAAAATTAATAGTCATTTTTTTAGCCGTTCAAAAAAAAGTATCAGCGGTCCAATATATTTAAAAAAGAAAATTAATAAAATTGAAAAATCCAGGAACTCCATAAACTTCTGTACAATAATTCGACTTAAAAAATCCATAATATGGAAAAGGCTCTGATGCATTAAAATAACAGAGCCTCCCTTCATATATACACATTTTCTAGAGGACAAGTTGAGGTAAGAATTATTAAGAATTTACTGAAATAAATATGAACATTCCATTTTGTGTACACGGTCCACGAGAATTCCACTGTACAAAGCAACCCTATTTTCTGGCATTCCATGATTTCCCTGGATTTCGTTTCTGCAAACTCTGCTCATTCTTGTATTCGAAACCTCTCTCTCTCGCCTAGTAATCCAGGGATTCTGCCTCTCCCTTCTGTACTCATCACCATTCCCTTTTGTATTCTTCACATTCTCTGCAAATTGCACTCTCTTCTTCTTTCTCTTTCCCTCTACACACCAAAACAGAAAACGAGCCACTCAAATACCACCAAGAAGATTGATTAATATCATAAAAGTATCAATTTTCCAAGAAAGTATCAATTATCAAGAAAAAATAGAGGGAGGGGAAAGAAGGAAACCCATGCATGTACCTGTACTTAAGCAAGAACGTAAGTCTTGACTTGGAGTCGGAGATTCGGAATCTCGACTCTCAGAGAGTACTTGATGGGGCAACGTTTTTTGCTTGGAAAAGGCAAGAAAGACCACCGTACTTGAAACTGCCATGACTGTGGCTAATACCACACCTTGTGAGGTTAGTTTAGATGACATGTTTTGGAAAACAAAGACTGCAAGAAGCAAAAGAAACTTGTAAGGAGAAGAAACCTCACTAGAATTGGAGTTTCAGAATATGAACAGAGTAGGTAGTCCTAGTAGAAGGAAAATTCTACAATGGGAGCTAGGAAAGTGGGGTTTATTTATTTGTTAATTTTATAAGCGTGAGAATCTAGACTTCTCGGATTGGTGTACGAGTAGAGGAGAGGGTGTTTAAGTTGATTTGGGATTGTTGGGGGTTGGTTTTTGTGACCCACACGGAAAAGACACAGAAAAGTTGTAGAAAGGGGTATGAATTGTGAGGCATAGTTATCCAAACCGTCCGGAGTTGACCGGGTAAGGGATAAAACCTGGGTTATATGGGTTAATTCCAGTCAATTTGGATCAATCAAAAACAATTATAAAACAATCCATATATATATATATATATATATATATATATATATATATATATATATAATATGAAAAACATACTATTTTATTTTTTAAGCTGAAGTATTTAAATTAAAAAAAAATTATTTCATATTGAAAAAATATAATTTTTTTTATTGTGAATATAGAGAATATATACTAAAGGGTTTCAAATCCTAAATTGAAAAAATAAAACATTCTTCTAGTATTTATATAGTAAACTTTAAAATGGATTAATAATCAACTAAAAATATGAAAAAAAAAGTCTTTAACTAGGAGAAAAAAAACATATTATTTTTTTAAAAAAATCTCTACTTGGTTTTGCCGGGTCATCCGGATTCCAGGTTGACCTGATAGGTCTAATGGTTTTCTCCGAGCCAATTGCTATCCTGATTTTGAATGAAACATATCCGGTTAAGATCCTGGGTCTTGGGTTGATCTGTCGGGTCAGTTCTAATAACTATGATGTGAGGTGGGAGTCAACATTTTTTTTTAATCTATTTTTTTTTAACTGTTTTATTTTTTAAAATATTAAATTAATATTTTTTTAATATTTTGTAATAGTTTTGATATGTTAGATATTATTTTAAATATTATTTTAATATACTTTTGATTAAGAATAATTTTTTTTATAAAAACAAAAACACTACCTTGCCAATCACACTTGGTTAAAAATACTTCTACAAAATAGATAGTTTGGTCGACTGTTATGTTGATAGAGATAACGGGTTTGTGCATTCCACTGTAATTTTTCTAACCATGAATTGATAATTACAAATTATGAAGACTAATCACGTCACAAATCATCTCAAGCAAAAGCATTGCATAATGAATCACTATGTCGTCAAGAACTTGATAAAAAAAATAGTAGTCAATAATTGTTTTTAATATTATTTAATAATTTAAATTTAGTTCGTTTCATATAAAACATCCAGAATAAATTCAATATATCTTCGAGCTAGAATAACAACGCAATACATATTAAATATCTGATCGAGTTAGAGTTTAGAGCATCATTGGTCCAGTCTAGGATGCCACGTTTAGGGTTTGGTCTGGTCTGGTCTAATTCATTAGGGTCAGAATGGGTTAAAATCGATGCGCCAATGTTAAAGTCAGGTAAGTGAGGTCCTTGACATTATATGTCAAGTTGAAATCCAAAGCCTCAAGAGTCAAGATGAGTCAAGATTGAGTACAGATAATAACTAGATTATTGGCGCAAGTCATATTAATTTTTTTTTAGCATATAAAAATATTCAGGTATTGTTAATATATATTTTTTAAATAATCATAAACTCAAAATATAATATATATTGAATGATATCTTTTTAAAATAGTGATACAGCGACATATTGGATCGACATGGATTAATCTATCAAGTTTACGACTCGGTTCATGAAACCGTGATAACCCTATAGAAAGTAAATCAAAATAAATTATGAAAACCAATTTCTAATCAACCTAATGTTTAAAAACAAAATAAAAAATAATAATGTTAAATTAAAAAAAGAATAAAAAAACTACCTGAGTGAACCTGTCAAACCTGTAACCCGGATCATGAGATTAGGATAACCCCAAGTAGTCAATAATTGTTTTTAAAATTATTCAATAATTTAAATTTAGTTAAAAAACAGAGTATAAGTTTCATATAAAACATCCAGAGTGGATCCAATACATCTTCGGGCTAGAATGACGACGCAATACATATTGAATATCTGGTCGTGTTAGAGTTTAGAGCACCATTGGTCCAGTCTAGGATGCCAAGTTTAGGGATTGGTTTGGTCTAGTTCATTAGGGTCAGAATGGGTTAAAAACAATGCGCCAAGATTAGAGCCAGGTAAGTTAGGTCCTTGACATCAGATGTCAAGTTAGCCTGTTTGTTTTTTAGTTTCAAAAGCGTTTTTTTTTT
>Ga0307518_10003910_pt1 | contig 10708 bp, 4 predicted proteins | sample 25_EM_MG_FD_203889 | JGI IMG/M metagenome (GOLD analysis project Ga0307518, IMG submission 203889) | Populus trichocarpa ectomycorrhiza microbial communities from riparian zone in the Pacific Northwest, United States - 25_EM | ecosystem: Host-associated > Plants > Roots > Unclassified | place... | reverse complement strand
ACTACTTAAATCATCGAAGTACTTGGCAGAGGTTGATGACAGAAGATTATGCACGGAAGCCAGTTTCCTAGGATAACAAATTTATTATGATTAGAAACTTGACTAATCTGCTTTCATCTGACTGTCAGCTGCCACCAACACGTGCAAAATCACCAAAATTGGGCCGAAGGAAGAGCTGCAGTAATGGAGTGAATTCATCTCAGCCAGACAGAGTGAAAGGAGCTTGTGGTGATGGAAATAACCAAAGTCAGGGTATTTTCAGAGAAGATACCAGCAACCCTGTTTCTCAGCACAGTATCCCGAAAGGCCATGTCATTTGCAAATTTGAAGATGAAACTAGGGAAATGGAAGGGATAGATGAGTTGATTCCACTTGAGGTAAGTGGACAGAGTTTTGCAGGCATTGGCCTTCAGTCTTAATATGGTGTTGAGTTCTTAATTCTTAATTTATGAGAAACAAAATGTCCCAATTTTTCTCCTTCTGCGACTGCTTGAAGAATATGAATGTTGTTCCCTTTTAAGTTGCAAGGACTTGTTGCAGTGTTTATGTAATGTATCAAGTGTAAATTTCCTGTAACTTATGCTATCTATGTAAAGCATTCCCTTTTTTCTGTAAACGGCTTGCATTTTGCACTTTTGTTGAGTAGTCTTCTTACTGCTGGGGGTCTATTTTGCTTTCTTTCTGTTTGAAGCACATGATTAGGAAAATGTGAAACAAGCTGCTGGTGTTCCAGTTTTTCTATCCCTGTTTTAATCGAATCTTTTTATATTAATCTGACAATAGGGTTGTTAAAAGAAGAAGAAGAAGAACAGTGGACGTTGTAGAAAAACAGGAAATCTGAAGAACTGTACGTGGTGGGTACTGATTTTCATATAAAAATAAAAGTGAATTGATTGCATTTAGTGAAGATTGTGTACTTAGGGGTGAATTTGTATGATGATGTGAATGATGTTTTCTAAAATAATCCCGATTTATTTCTTGGGTTGGGCGTCTTCGGTAATCAAGCAAGAGATATATTCGAAACACAAGCATTAGTAGCGGTGGCATGTGAGTTATAAGATAAAAATGACTATCATCACAATTCAGAAGCAAGGTATATACTTTTATAATTTGATTCTTAATTATTGACTCAAATAATTGTTATAAATAGCATTTGATTTAAATAAAAAAAAACTTATTATAAAATTGAGTCAAGATATTCAACCAAAAGTTATTAATGAAATTGAGACAAAATAATATTTTAAAATTTTTAAAATATTATTTTAAAATATTTTAAAATAAAAAATATTTTAAAAAATAACTTATATCACGTCAAGAAACATCTCTTAAAAACAATTCAATGGGGCCGAACTGTCCAGCCTCTCAGTAAAGAAGAAGCCATTAGGTTATTAATCTCAATTCAGTCCGAAATGAAATTCTCGAATAGGGATCCCATTTATCCCCAGTTTCCATTTTGGGTTGTTAAAATTATTTATCTATTTTTTATTTTTTATGGGTTTTTTTAAATATAAAATAACATATCCTAAAGTTGCCAGAAAATTGAAAAAGGGAACGCATCTGCTCTTCCTTATCTTTCCATCATTACTATTGGATAGAGAGCAGAGGCAGAGATTTCGATGGAGAGAATGCGAACATAAACAAATTTAACAATCTTATAAAGGAAGTTTGAGGGATCAGGCCTCACCTAATAGTACTTATTAAGGTGAGTTAAAAAATCTTACATTTTCTCTTAATCTCCGCTTTTAGTTTCATGAACAATCTTGATTCGAACCTGTTTATGACCTGTCTTAGCTTAAGCCTGAACTGGGGCTGTCGCTAAGTCCATCTTTTTTTAAGAATTTATTTGTTTGTCTGTATAAGGGAATGGGTTTTTCTCTTGAATTTAGAGAATATAGATTTGATGAATAAATGAACCAAACTCTCTATAGTAAAGGAATGGCTCAAAATGTTTTTTTTTTTTTTTTTGTACTTTTAGTCATCTCTTCCTGTAGTGTTTGTTACTGTGCAATTTCATTTTCTTTGCAATATAGCTTTGTTCAGATGTTTTAGCTGACAACGCAGGTGAAAGGGTGAAGACATGAATGCATTCAATGCTTTCAAAGCCCAAGTTTTATATAACCTTGGTAAGGGGCATTCCAGGAACTAGGAGACTTCACAGGCGTGCCGTAGAGGCATCGCGTCTTGGCAAGTGCAACCAGACTTTCATGCGGTGGAATACTCCCACAGTCAGGGATGATCCAGCAGGTATAGTATCAACTCGCAATGATTCATAGAATTTAGTTTATTATAAGGAAAAGATTTGTTCAAATATTTGCAATTTCTTCTACTTTTAGGGCATTGTGTTCTAATACATTATTTAATTTTCCATCGGGTGAAGAGGTTAGTTGTGGTTGAAATGGAAGAGATGTACAAGGCCCATAAACAAAAATGAGGTAAACCACCAAGCTGTTCTTGCCCCATTGGTCGTGGACCACTTGCCTGCCTCTGCAAGCGCTTCCTCTTAGAGCTGGCGTTCTTCTAATGCAAATCTTTTGAGGTCAGCTCTGTTTCTTAAAATGTGCATTTGTTGCTCAAGCTATCTGTTTTCAAGCAGTGAATTTACTAGAAGTATAGTTGATTTAGTAAACTGGAATTGCAGCTTTCCTTGGCCTATCTAGTTGGGCAGCGGATTATAGATCTCTTTTATGTGGTGTTTACTAAGGAACAAGAATTTCCAACGCAGCAATGTCATTCACGTTTTTTGAAACTTTGTAACTTGACAGTTGGTTTTGAATGGTTTAATCAGACATTGATGCCCAGTCTTAATTTGGCGGTGAAATCTTAATTTATAAGAGGCAAATCGTCTCAATTTCTCTTGTTTTCGGTGACTGCTCTGAAGAATGTGAATGCCACCCCCTTTATAAGTTGCAAGGGCTTGTTGCAATGTTTATTTAATGCATGAAGGGTAAATTTTCTGCAACTTATGATTTCTATATAAACCATTCCCAATTTTCTTCAAACAACTTGGTCTTGAACTTTCTGTTTGGAACACAGGGAAAGTGTGGCACAAGCTGCTGGTCTTCCAGTATTCGATTCTTATTTTACATGCTTCAATTATCTGACTTCACTATTCTATTAATCTGAGAATTGAAAACAAAAGTAGAAATTGTGCATCTGATAGAAAAATTGGAAAGCTATGTAGTGTGGGACTGAGACTTGCAATGTTAATATACAGTGGTATGAATATAATGAATTTGTGTGTACCTAATAGTCGTTTGTTGGATTGTGTTCTTGAATGGTTTGTCACACACGCACAAAGAGGATGTAAAGTTAAGGAGGCAAGTATGGGGGTCCCCTAATGCTGGTAAGTGCTTTGTTAGAGTGGAAATTTGTGCTTTTGCTAAATCTTTGTTTTGCATTATTATAATAAGCGTCATCATGAAAAGCTCTTAAAGCAAAAGGAAAAAAGATGCCCATGGAGCGTAAAGCACCTTGTGTTTAAGTGTTTTTGGTAACCAAACAGCAAAAGGAGACCTTTTTGTGGTGAAAAAAAAGTTGCTGGTCAAAAGGACTTGCATTAAAATTGGGTCTACTTTCAGCTCTTGAATTCCAGTGCATCTGTCAATTTTCTGTCCCAGATATTGTTGCATCAAGAGAGTTTCTGATTTTTGTGCATCCGCAAACTAGGCTACTCAATAAATGAGAATTCACAAATCTGAGAGCTCAAATAATGTTGTTTTGATTCATCAGATTATTCAATTCTTGTTCAATACTTGGCTGCTGTGAATGATTCCAGATTTTTGTGGTAGATGCTGGAATTAGGTCATTCTTTTAGTTGACGTTCTTGTTCACTTGTGTTCGTAATACATGTTCTTTGCTGTTTGTAATGCTCTTGTTGTAGGGTTATCTCTTCTACCTGGTAGCTTTGATAATGAAAACTTCATATACATATAAACCATCTCTATAAGGTTAGGTAAGACCCATACTTTATACCGGAATCGTTTTGCTTCCAATTTCAGTTCTTTTTGGCAAGTCAAACCGAAATATAGTTTAATGTATAAAATATTGCTAGAGAAAAAAAGAGTCGGATTATGCAGAAAATATAGTTAATTCAAGGTTAAAAAAAAATTGACATGGTTTTTAATTAATAATATAATTCTCTTGTCTTGGTAATGAATGCTAGTAATGTTTGAGAGTGAGTTTCAACATGTTTTTTGTTAAAATATTTTTTTTTTGTTTCAAATTAATATTTTTTTAGTGTTTTTGGATTGTTTTTACGTGGTAATGTTAAAAATGAATTTTAAAAAATAAAAAAAATATTATTTTCATGCTTTTCCGAGTAAAAAAACATTTTAAAAAACAACCACTATCATTTTAAAAGCCTTGGGACTTGTGGCCGTTGGAGCATAATGGTTTGAGAAGTAAATTGCTAGTATTTTCCCAATTTGTTCTTGTGAGAACTAAGAAGTGGGTATTATTATGCAGCAGTATTGCAATCTGATACTACTTTTTTTGTTTTTTCAGATTTCTCCGATGGAGTATTGTTAGATGAGAAGGCAATTACTACTTCAATAGCATACTATCTTTCATGCACCTGATATGGTATTTGATCCCAACTATGCATTCTACAGTCCAGCTTCAGTGCCCTCCAAGGCCTAAGCAGAGGACTCCAGAGCTGTTTTTCAGAGCAATGCCATGTATCTTTAATGTCATTTTCCCATTCTTTTTTCCATCTGTACCAGCTACCAAGCCAGTTGATTGATTATTGAGCTTTTAGTAAGAGATGGATTATTAGGATTTTGAAAAATTGCAAGTAGTTGATTAACTTTCACAAACATGGTAGTAGTCAAGCTATACAGTGTGCATCACTTCATGAGCTCCTTTTCCCCCTACTTTTTTTTGGTTCCCATGCCCACTCCTCCGCTCTTCTTTATGGCTCTGTTCAAAGCTTTAACAGGCCAACCTGTATTTCTTTCCATTTAAGCTTGGAATCGAACTGTGTATGGCAAACATTGATGAAGCTTCTCTCACCTCCTATCTTCCCCTTTTCCTCCAGTGGGAAACCAAAAGAAATATCCTTTAAACACCCTTGTCAAGATCATCATGCATCAACAAGTCCCGAATTTATTTATTTTTTATTCATTTCATTTTTAAGTGCTCCAAGACGAGTATCAAGTAGTTCCTTCCTTGAGCAATGATTAATAACGGCAATTTTTAATAGATTTCTTTTATTAACAAACGAGCATTCGACGCCATATATCTCCCATTGGATAATTTGCATATAATTAGAAGTCTTACTATTAAGAGATGAGAAAGTCTCAGAATAATATAAATTAGATTTTATCTAATAATTTATATTATTTCTAGAAACATGAAGGTATTTTAAGCTTGAAATTTATATAAATCTTTGAATAATGATTATACAATGATACTATGTCACAAGCCAATTCAACCCAATAGACAGGCGGGTGGGAGATAGCTTTTGGTATGCTTTCTGTTATTAGATGGATACCGACGCTAGAAACTGACAAAAAGCTCTTGTTTTGACCTCAATTTTGTACTAAACGCTGTAACGGGAGCCCGGTTATTATTATCAATCATTGACGAGTAGCCTCCATTTTCTCTACCAAACTACTTGTTTTTATTATTAATTCTCAATCCTTGACATATACACTCGAAATCCCTGTACTAATTTACAAAGGCGTTTCGAAATCCCTGCACTAATTTTGGGCTTGTTTGGTTGTGATGCAAGAACACGGCTGAAATGTTAAAAGCTGTACAGTTCAATCCCTGGACCTATAGGCAGTGAGGATTACAATTTGCGTGCAAGAAGCAAAGTGAATATTTGGGCACTCAAAGCAAACAAAGCCAAAGTTTCTTCTCCAACACTGTGTGAAAAGCATGATTAGAAGGGTGGGGGGGCAGCTGTAGAAATTGGGATTCCATGTCAATATATGACCCACAAAAAGATATAGTCTAGCTAACTCGTCCTCTGTTCTCACGTATATAAGGGCCCATGAATGCATGGCCAAATGTCAAACAGTCTCCTCTCTTTGATTGCTACACAGTTGAGGGGAATGCTGTCTGATTCGAGACCATTCACTTTAAGCACACATTCATCTTTCGAATGATCTCGGACCAGGCTTCATTCCCCCCAACTCAAAATCACGCGCTAATTAACCCTCAATCTCCCAACTTTAATCAATGGTTTGGTGTCCGAGCCGGCTCCACTGCAGTTCTCTCTCTCACAAGATTTGGCAATCTTGCATTATGTTTAGCATTTCAGTTTATGTCTCTTTTTCATTGTATTTGCAGCTCGCAAGAAAACCCTGGTGAAGATCAAGAAAGCACGTACATACATGAACAAAAAGATGCTTATTAAGGGATCGGATGTGATCAGCTAGAATCAAGATATCCAAACAGGTATGCCTGCCATGTTACTTATTTTATACTGCAACTTTTCCGGTGATGACTATATGTAGCTTCCATTGTGATTTTATCATTATTGATTGTAAAACTTGCTTGGAAATTGCAACCAAAAGGACATGATCTGATGCAGAGGCCAATCCTAGTTTAAAGCATGATAGATTAATCAAGGAAGTTGATCTACTGGTACTGCAATGGTGTGTCAGTACTTTGTGTTGAACCATGCAACTTGCCAAAATTATGTAGGGGTGCTGTGAATATGCAGTAACTAGCTAGTTAATTAAGAAAATCATGTCGACAAAGATAAATAATGTATCTCTCAGAAGAAATTTGAGGTGTGGAAAAATACCGTTGAAAATTGATGTTTTCTTGGAGTTCGGTTCCAGATGCCACCTCCTCTAGCCTGCACTACCTTTCTTTGTTTTTTTACAAATTCGTTGAAAAACAGAATCGGGTGTTTAGTGTGAAAATCTGACTGAAAAAGAGGGTTAAAAAAAAATACTACAAACAAAGTCGTGTTTCATCTTTTCGAGGTTGAAATTTTGGCAATTTGGCTTTGCTTGTAGAGAGCTGCAAAGAATATTGAAGCTTGATGTAGCTTTTCACTTTATTTGTTGCATGAGAGGAGTGAGTGTCTAGTATCAATATGCTTTGAACTTGCTCCTTTTCCACATTAAGACTGTCATCATAACCCAGCTCCTTACTCATTAGCCCATCCCTTCCTTTTTGATGCCAAGTGGGTCAGTCAAGTGCTATCCCACCATGTGGATCTGTTTCTCCTCATCCTGTTCTTAGCCCATAATCTGATACACGTACGCCATTAAACTACTTCGTGGCTCATATTCCATGCGGGTTTGCTCTGCATGAGAATTGAGCAAAGTAGCAAAGCCACCATGTGAATGAATTTAGGTCCTTGGCAAGTAGTCCTTGTTCATTACCATATGCTCTGTTGAACACTTGAACCAGTAATAATCTGTGAACTGCTAACCCTTTTGTCTCATTTATAGTGAGATCTGACCATGAGAATCAACTATCTACTTCACATGTTTGATTTTCTGACTCGAAGAGGTAATGGAGAATCCATATAAAATAGATGCCAGCTGATGAAATTGATTGCATAAATGGGTGAGGGGACAAAACAAAGAATTGCATCGGATAGGGGATACGCTGTAAGAGTCACTATCAAGATGATTCATTCATCAAGAACATAGACTGGAGGGAATGGAAATATAATCTCTGCTAGTCCTTAATTTACTACATGAGATCACGATATCTTCTTTGCAAGTATTTTGAAGCCATGGCAGAGAAGAGTATCATTTTCGTACTCATATTTTCATTACATATATATGGTCGTCCGGTATCAGAATCTGGCAAAATTAACAGGCCATCTTCGGTGGAGGAAAATGCATACAAATCCATTCCATAAATGATCCATGGCTGTTATGAAGTTATGCTTGACAGTCTGGCTACACTTGTTGCTGGCAGCATTAGATTTTGGGAAAATTCTTCAATACAAGATTATTATACAAATCAACACCCAGACAAATTAATCTGGGTTTCCCTTTCATGGGATCTTGAACAACCCAGGATTCATCCGTTACAGTATCGTAAATGACATCATTTTGTTGGCAAGAGAATCGTAGGAAATGACATCATTTTTGTACGATCCAATGGATATGGGTGGCCCTTTGTCCTTTACAAGCCAAAGATAGAGGAGTCAAAAGAGAACGAGAGACATCTTGAGTGGGTATGGCAAGGAAAAAAAAAAAAAAGGGTATTCCCTATGCTCGATAAAGTCCATATTCGATACTTTTTACTGCTTTTATTTTTCTGTGACTTGACGACATGAAATTTGTTAAAAAAGCATTCAACAGCTAATTTGAAAAACACTTGAAAAAAGGCTGTTTGAAAAGAGAGAAAGTGAGATTTTGTTGGGCATAGGACTCACCAGATATTGTGCCCAAATATATTTTTCTTTTCCTTTTGAGATTAAAAATATATTATTTTAACATTTTAATATTAAAAATATATCAATAAAAATCATGACCTCACAATCTTTTTTACTTGCAAGATTATCGATGTGATGATGTATTCTATGAGTGAGAAAAAACCTGAAAAACTGATTAAACCAAGAAAATCAGAAAAAAAATAATCTAAAAAATCAAATCGTAAAAAAACCCGATTAATCCGATTAAAATTTTGAAAAAAACGACCGGTTCGTTTCGGTTTTATAAGCCTGAAACCGAACCGAACCGAAAAAACAAAAAAAAAACGAGCCAAACCAGTTTGAACCGGTTTTTTTTCCAAAAAACTGAACCGAAACCAGTCGGTTTGAACCGGTTTCGGTTTTTTTTTTTTAAATTCGGTTTGGTTGCTTTTTTTTTATAAAAACCGAACTAAACCGAAAATGATCATCCCTCTTGTATTCTATAAGTATATGTAGAGTATGATATATATTATTTTTAAAAAATATTTTTTTATTTAAAAATATATTAAAATAATTTTTATTTTATTTTTTTAATTTTATTTTTAAAATCATCACACCAAAATAATTTAAAATCAAATTAAAAACTAAAATAAATTCTAAAAAAATTAAAAATATGATTAAAAACACCACCTTGAACTGGGTGCCTGGGGCCTTTCCTTTTCTAATTCTATATTACACCCTTTTGAAGAGTGAATTAAATGAGTGAAGTACCTAGACCTAGATAATAGATATGATGTATAAAATCAGAAGAAAATAATCTCAACAAATAATAAATTTCTAATTCTTATTTTTATAACGAGTGAAGAGAGTGTAAGAGAAAATTTCATTGAATAAACAAATTACAAGTAAATAATTTAATTGTGTAGATCGTCTTGTGATCGAGAGTATGTGAGAAAACTTTATTCGGTGAATTATAAGTTACTTCCTGTAATTTAAAAAATAATAAATTAATTCTTATGATTTTAGAAATTATATGTTTAATTTCTATGTTTTTATATCTTTCGTGTCGTATTTTATTTTTCTTTTTTTAAAAAAAGAAACAGAACAAGGAAAAGAGAAGTAGGTAATAGGCAGAATTTTGACCGGAATTTCCAAAAACTTTGGGCGGGCAATGCTTTCAAAATAAATTAAGGGCCAGTCGCCCGGGCCTGCCACGACAGACCAACACACAAGCCCTGAAAAAATAGGGTAAGCGGATTGGCATGGCTTACTGAGCTTAATAGCACTTGATTTGTTTTTATTTTTTTTAATTTATGACTTTTTATATTTTTTCCATGTTTTACTTTATTTATATTTATATTAATATCACTTTTTTTTAAAAAAAAAAGTCTCTTAAATGATGATTTTATTTAATTTTTTAAAAGGTTTTTCTTATTCATCTATATTTTTTTATCTCTTGTATAGATAAAATTTGTTCAATTTGTTCTGGATTTGCAGATAATATTTCTAATATGTGGATGCTTGCATAATATTTTTTTTTTATTTCAATCAATTAATGTGTTTTTATTTATATTATCGTTTGATTGAATAAAAAAATTATTTTAATAAATAAATATAGCAAACACAGCTGAATAAATATTTCATTTTGTGAAATTAAATATTCTAATTTACATCTATCTCTTGATTTTTTTTATTGTTATTTTTAATTATCATTTATCGTTTATTTTTTTTCATTTATTAACATACATAATGCTTGATTTATTTAATTATATATATGAATAAACTTTTTAATTTTCACTTAACTATTAAAACATGTTGAAAAATCTGTGTATATAATATTTTTTTTTTGAAAAAAAAATATCTAACTCGTGGGGATGCGTGAGTCAAATATATAAGTATAAATCAAGATGGTCAACATCCATCAAGAGACTATTTAATTGTTTTTTATCTTATAAGGACTACTTAATTAATCGTGGTAGATTAGAGGGATTGAGTTATAATTAACTCAACTAGTTTACTGGAGAGAAAATTTGAACTCTAACAGTCTTAGCGACCCCACATGGTGGCAATTACATTAAAAAAAAAAAAAAAAGAAGCAAGGAAGCCCGGTCAATTAAATTAGAGAGGGCAGATCCAATATCGCAGCTTGTATATTATTTTTATTTAGAAATGAATTAAAATAATTTATTTTTTATTTTTAAAATTTATTTTTAATTTTAATATATTAAAATAATTTAAAAATATTAAAATAATTAATTTTAAACTATTTTTATTTAAATTTTAAACAAACAATATTTCAATTACAGTGTGAAACATCATATCTAATCAAAGCCGTTTTGTTGTTATGTCCACAGAGGAGGATTCCGAGTTTTGTAC
>Ga0307518_10003909_pt1 | contig 10708 bp, 8 predicted proteins | sample 25_EM_MG_FD_203889 | JGI IMG/M metagenome (GOLD analysis project Ga0307518, IMG submission 203889) | Populus trichocarpa ectomycorrhiza microbial communities from riparian zone in the Pacific Northwest, United States - 25_EM | ecosystem: Host-associated > Plants > Roots > Unclassified | place... | reverse complement strand
TAGATAAAAAATTTCAATAAAAAAATGATAAGGAAAAAGCAAATAACAATTATAAAAATAAGGACCAAAGTTAATATAAAAATTAAATTTTAAGAGATGAAATTGAAAAATAAATATTCAAAACAAAATATATATAACAATCAAAAGTTTGAGGATCAAATTTGATATAATCAGCAAATAATATGACATTTTTAAATTTTTCACAACTCCCGGAAAGTATTTTCCGCCCAAATGTTCCAGGAAAATACTTTTCTGGAAACTAAGTTAAATTTTTCTTTGACTGTCCGTTGATCAACTTTTCTAATGACAAATAAACACAAAAAAATTTAAAAATTAATTTTTTAAAAATTACTTTTCAAAAAATAAGCATAGCCTAAGCCTAATAGATTGTGGTTCGTCAAGAACTTGAATTAAGTTGGAGCCATGCCAAAATCAATGATCACCTTAGCATGACCACATCAAATTAAGCTCACCTTAGCTCGCTCCCTTTCAATCCTAGTCAAGAGCGCAGGTATATATATCTTCTTAATTATATTTAAGAAAATAGTTTTTTCTAGATGTCAATTTTCAAATTCACAATCATGAAGTCAAGGGATCTAATTAAGATTTAAAAGTGCATGTCATCCTTAAAACTTTTAAAAAGTTAACATTAATTTGGTCCAAAAAGTGGAAACATTAATTTTTTTATTGTATTATTCAGATCATCATGGATTGTTTATACATATTTTGCAAACCAAAAATAATATATTATATATATGTTCGTTTATTATTTTATTTTAAATTCGTTCTAATTTTGTATGTCTGCACCCCCAATCCCTAGAATTCTAGCTTTTATGTAACAAAACAAATTAACTTTTTTAATCATTAGACCTACTATTTGAAATTCCGCGTAACAAAATATATATTATGAAAAGATTCATATAAAAGAGTTCATTTTATAAAATATTGTTGTTTTAATAACGAAGGTCCAGCTCACACTAGCTTCACTGTATATAGAAATTTTTTTATTTAAAGAAATAAGATAAAAATAACAATGATAATATAAAAAAAATAAAATAAATTGAATTTTATTTTATTTAAACATGTGTATTTAATTTATTTATCAAATAAATTCAAATCAAATACTATAATTAAAAATTTTATTATAGCAGAGAATTGATTTCAAACAATATAGCAGTCAGTAAAATCATGTAACGTTGTTCCAACAAATCTAAAATAAAAATCTAATTAAATTTTATGAAGAAAAAAAATATCATTTCATAACCAAATATGGAATCAATGTAATGAATCAGGAAATATATATATTCTTGTAGGCCACCAACCAGTCTTTTTGTTCATGACAGCCACACAGAGAGTATGAAAAAACCATCCAAAAGTTGCCCCAGCTCATGAAAGAACAGAGGATAAGCATGAGGAATTGGGCAGCATCTGTCACTGGTCAGAAACTCAAAACCACCAGCAGCCGGCAAAGTTCTTATCTTGGATATGCATATAACTTTACAGCACGTACTGCTAGGCCAGAATAAATCTTTACTTTTCGATCTTTACACTGATAATTCGTGGACTGAATCACCACTCACCACTCATCAATTTATGTTTGTTTTTTTTTCTTCTTATTTTGAGGAACCGCCTTTATGTTGGAGATTCCTAATCTGTGTCAAAATTTATAATGTATTTTGACCTGAAAAAAAAAAATCTTCACTTCAAAGCCCATGCAACATGTTCTATTCCATTTATTTATGTTAATTACAGTGTAAATCCATGGACGACATGGAAAATTAGTGATAATATATTAGTTATTTTTTAGTTTATTTAAAAAAAACACAAAAAAATAAAACAGAAAAAATAAAACTCATAACCAACCAACGTGATAAAAATATCTTTATCTAAGATTTCACTCTTTTAATTATAATTATTTTTTTAAATAAATCCAGAAAATAACTAAAATGAAGGCGGAATATGCCAATGGTGATTCTAGGGGAGAACCTTTGCCGGACAAACCACCAGACGGTGGAGGAGGACTGTGGAATAAAGACGGAGCAGATGAAATGTAGCAGGGGAAAGTATCCTTTAGGGATAAAGTGCTTGGAATTAAAAGCCTGTTGTGCCCTAGAGGAAAGGTGGATATGATAGAGAAACAGTTGGTGAGGATAGAACAAGAAAATAGGAATAGGTTGCTGCCAAAGATATTTCTAAATGACGAAACGTTTAATGAGCTGTTCTATCCATGGGGGATTCGTTAATTGTTAAATTTTTGGGTAAGAACAGTGGTTATATTCAAAAGAATTCTCGTTTGAAGCTTATATGAAGACTAAATGGTGGTTTTGAACTCATGGACGTGGGGCACGGATATTTTATGCTGAGATTTGATCAGGAGAACGATAGGATGAAGGTGATGAACGGGGTTCCTTGGATATTTTTTACCATTACTTGACAGTGAGGACATGGTCTCCTAGCTTTGTGTCATCCATTGGGCCTAGAATTGATCGCACCTTAGAGTGGGTGCGTATCCCAGACCTCAATGTGGCGTATTATGATGAAAGTTTCTTGCTGGCTTTAGCCACAACGTTGGGAGCTCCAGTTGGGGTTGCTATGAATACGGTGAACATCGAACAAGGGAAATTTGCGAGGATATGCATTGAAATTGATTTAAACTAGCCTGTGGTGGGGAAAGTGTGGGTCACTGGTATAAAGTAGAGTATGAAGGTTTGCCTATCATTTGTGGAAAGCGTGGTTGCTATGACTGTGTGGGGAGGAATTGCACACTATATATTGAGATGATTGGAAAAAAATGGCTCATCGGACAATAGCCCTGCCAGTGAACGAGAATTTGGTTCATACATCTTATCCAATTATTATTTTTATTCATATCGTCTTAATCCTCCATAAATAAAATTTTAATGAAACAATTAGAAAAAACATGACCAGAATCTTGTTATTTAAAACACTGAATCGTTGAATTCATCTTAAGTTCTTCAAGGACAATACTCTTACCCCTATCTTCTTTATATTTAGATATCTAGAAAATAGTAGAATTGGATTTGCGGGGTGGGACACCTAATACAAAATTGTTATTACCAGGTTGGGACCTAGAAAATATATTACGAGTGTCCTGACATCTCGTCTACTAGCTTTTGTGACCACTTTGTATTTTTGTACTAGGAAGAGTGGACACATCTCTATGCACAACCTCTCATCTAAGATCTCGTTTAAGTTTTTTTTAAATTTACTTAAGATCATTGTCTCATCCTTTCTAATTACATACCTTATCCTATACTCATTAAAGTATACCACATATTCATTGACAATCTTATCTTATTATCTCAAGTTATTTCATTGGTTTAAGAAATTTTTCTCGTAAGAATGACAACGAGATAGATACTTTTCTTGTAACTTGGTTTTCATCTCAACTCAATCAATAGTAGGAGGTAGGAGGTTGACCTCTCCTAACTAAAGTTTCTTTTACACTTTTCTAATAAAATAAAATAATTGAGTGTTGTCACTAAATTTTATCTTTACAAACCTTACCTTTCTATTCTCAAACAGATCATCATACCATGTAATCACGGATCAACCATCAACATTCCAGAGCCGTGAATTATGAAATTAAGTGGAGTTGGCTAATTAAATTAAAGGGGCAGGAGGAAGTGAAGTTTTTCACTTGACTAGCCTTCCATAATAAATTGCCATCTAAGCTTCTTCTTTATAATCGTGGGCTAGTAAGTAGTCCGGTCTGCAGTAGGTGTAACCAACGTGACGGAGAAGGCTTTCATTGTTTAAAAAAATGCATGATGTCGAGGAAAGCATGGAGTGATGTTGGCTTGGATAATACGGTCCAGATTGACTGTGATTCTCTGGCAGGTTGGATTATACAGCTAGGAGGAAATGAGGAAGGTTTGCTTTTCATGTCCACGATATGGTGGATTTGGCGCCAACGCAATATCCTAGCACTTGGTGAGACTTATAAAGGGGACCAGTGGTTGCTTTCCAATATCTATCGTATGGTGGAAGACATGAGACAGGCATGGCATGGGGCTGATGTTTCGTATATTACTTCCAGGATGGTTTCTTGGAGCAGGCTGGAGGAGGATACTGATAAACTTGATGTTCATGCTACTTCTCTGGGTAATCCAGGTAGAGTGGGGATATCGGGGGCCTAATCAGGTTTTCAGACAGTTTTTATTACTGGTTTCACAGGGTTTGCTGGCTTCGAAGCTAATTTAATGCCTGAATTGTTGGCTTTGAAGAATGGACTTTGTCTTGCTGGGGACATGGGTTTCAGAAAGGTGCTACGCAATTCTGATTCCACGGAAACTATCAGATTGGTTTGGAAGCCTTTGTCGATTTTTGTAAATATAAAGCTATTATTTTGGATATCAGGCATCTCTTGGATAGTAATTGGGAAGTTACCTTACAGCGTTAACTTAGAGAGGCTAATGCATATGTAGATTATATGAGTCAGCTTGCAGCTAATGGTACAATTGATCTGATGATTTGGGAGACTCTTCCTCGAGGAATGGGCATCTCTTTTTACACAGGTTAAAAAATAATATAAAATATATTTTTAAATTTAATAATTTAAATTATTAAATTAAAATAATTTTTTTATATAATATTATAATCTTAATAATTAAGAAGTTACGAGTGTAAATAATATCAACTTATACAAGTTTCAAACTCAGGATGATAATAATCCCTCCACTAACTCTTCATATTATCTAACGGATCCTAAAGCAATATAATAAGAATTGTTCCATATTTTATTAAAGTAACGGATTTATTATTATCGGTTTTGTTGACAAAAAATTAAAACCCTTCAGATTGGGATTAAAAAGAAGACAATAAATGTCAAGAGTGAGTGAGTATTAAAGGATGGACGATTGAGGGTATAAATAGTATTTGAGGGATAACATACTATGAAAATATTGGTGTAATTTTTTTTATCTCACCTTTATTATTATTTTTATCAAAATTTTTCTTTATTTTTCTCATTATTTTTTTTTCATTTGGTAAAATTTTTTTGCATTTTTTTTACACTCAATTTTATCATTCAACATTGAGATAATTTAAATTTAAGCTTCTTGGTTAATTATATTTTGAAATTTCATGGATTCTAATTTAAAATATTAATCTAGTTTAAACATATTTGTTAGGAGTTGCTTTTTATTTTTATCATTCTTATAAGCTAATTTTTTTAAAACAAAAAACAAATATCCTCTAATTGAACTAGAAATCAAACATAAAAAGTTTGTCATCTAGAGCTGTAAGCAGAAGTGTTGCCACTAATCTTAAAAGAAAGGATAAGGAGACATAAGCCCCGTTTATTTGCTAGAAAATAGTTTTTTTTTGGAAAGTGAATTATTTTCTGATATTTGATAGTGTAATGGAAAATAAGTTGGAAAACATTTTCCAGTATTTGGTTATGTCATGGAAAATGAGCTGGAAAATAACTTATTAATGTTTTATTTTCTCAAGTTTATTAAAATAATAAGAAACAAATCTTAAAAATTAAAAAGTTGAATGAGAATGAAATTGAAAAAAATATAATTTCATAAATTATTTCAAATAAAATAAATAATAATCAAAATAATAGAAATCAAATCTAAAAAAATAAAAAAATGAAAGATGAAGAAATTAAAATAATAATAATTAACATTTCATAAATTATTTCAAATAAAATAAGTACTAATCAAAAGAATGAGGACCAAATTTGATAGATAAAAACTTTCAATAAAAAAATGATAAGGAAAAATCAAATAACAATTATAAAAATTAGGACTAAAGTTAATATAAAAATTAAATTTTAAGAGATGAAATTGAAAAATAAATATATATATAGCAATCAAAATTTTGAGGATCAAATTTGATATAATCAGCAAATAATATGATATTTCTAAATTTTTCACAACTTCCGGAAAGTGCTTTCCGCCCAAATTTTCCAAGAAAACACTTTCCTGAAAACCAAGCCAAATTTTTTTTGACTGGAAAGTGTTTTCCGTTGACCAAATTTCCTAATGGCAAACAAACACAGGAAAGTTTGGAAAGTAATTTCCCGTAAACCACTTTCCAAGAAACAAAAAAAAAATTATAAAAATAAGAATTAAAGTTAATATAAAAATTAAATTTTAAGAGATGAAATTGAAAAATAAATATTCAAAACAAAATATATATAGCAATAAAAATTTTGAGGATCAAATTTGATATAATCAGCAAATAATATGATATTTCTAATTTTTTCACAACTTCCGGAAAATGTTTTCTGTCCAAATTTTTCAAGAAAACACTTTTATGAAAACCAAGCTAAATTTTTCTTTAACTAGAAAGTATTTTTTGTTGACTAACATTTTTAATGGTAAACAAATATAAAAAAATTTTAAAAATATTATTTTATAAATTACTTTTCAAGAAAGAAACAGAGGAAAAATAATTAACGTGCCACCGGTAATACAGCTTTTTGGCACTAAAATACTGTAGTCTAGTACACAGCAATGGTCAACAGCTCGAGGTCTCAAAGGCCGGCACAGCCCTTGAACAGTCAGCATCAAACCATAAAAAAGAAAAAGAAGCTAGAGATGGAGTGCCCCCCAGCCAACTTGACCACCACCTTTCTGGCTATGTCCTTTGCGCACTAAATATGACAACTGACAAGAATTGCAAATGAGAGTAGAAGAAGATGCAAGCTAAGCAAACCCTAAATGTTTCAACGGTTTCATTTTCTTGACTTTCTGTCCCTCCCCATGTCAAGTTACCGTAATTTGACTCGTCTTCCAATTTCGTATCGCCAACGCCCCTTTTGCTACGTTGCATTTTTCTCTCCAACCGACGATGAACAAATATTCTACAATGATAGCGATAAATTTGTCACGTATTTGTTTTGTCAACTAGCACATACGAGTTACTGATCATGGCGGTGTGTGGCATAACAATCACAAGAGAAAACAAGTTGCATTACCAACGCCATCACCAACCATCGTAGGGCATCAAGAACAATCATATCCTGCATTAAAACCCGAACGATTTGTCCTTCTCAAGTACAGAGAAAAAGAAGAAGACAGATCCCAGTTTGCGATCACTTGCTGTCACGTGTTTCGACCACAAAGATAGGGTGGTGCATGCTGGATAGAATAGCTAGATCGGGAGGGTGATGGAAGAACCATAAGCGACACTGAAAATGACATCCACCATGGATCACACACACGCCTATCGGCAATGAATGTAGATGTGTCTTTACTAACGTTTGACGTTAATGAGTTGAGAAAATTTTAATCATCATAAAAGGAAATAATTATTTTTACTCGATCAATCAAATTGCGTGGGTCCATATGGACCATGTCCATGATATAAGCTTTCCATCTGTCTTTTGATGTTGAGAATCCATGTCCGTATGCAAGGAGTTCATGTCAAAACAACTAAAATTCTTTAACAGAACTTTCTTTTTGCCCTTTTTTTTTTAAATTCTTTGATTCTGAAATTATATAATGATTCGATTTGATCAGCGTGTGGGCAGGAAGAAGACCCATGCTGGATCAGGCCTTAGTTCCATTTCAGATACTTAGCCCAAGGGCTTTCTTGTTTAGAATTCAAAGTAGTACGTAGTTCTTTGATTCCATTAAGACCTGCTTGCTTTTGTATATGCTAATAGTGACCATGCATGAACCTGTTATCTCAAACTCCTTGCTCTTTCATAAAGACACCACATTTTCAACCTCTCATCAAACCTATCAGCTACTTGTGGATTTTCGTTGATGGAAAAGTGGGGAGGGTTAAGATCCTATTTACAATGGTATTTGCTTAATTTTAACCGCGTTATACTAAGTTGGTATATCTTCATACTAGCGGCATACTACTAATGCTCTCTGTATTTTTTGGCATTCAGGGGTACACATTTGAATCACCTATTAATTTTTTGTTTTGACTGCCTCCTCTTTATGCCGGCTTTTTGGTTGTAACATTTGAAATCTTTTCTTTAATATATTATTTTACTCTTGATTGATAAAAAAAAAAAAAAAAACACGACAAGAATGCTAAATGATAAAGTCGTGAAAAAACTTCACATAAAAATTGAGTTTTTTCGGGCTGTAATCCTAGGCCAAGATATGCGGGCTTGAATATGGATTAATTCCTAGAAAAAAAAAACTCCTTGTAGAGACTCTCTACTACTTAAATCAATAGGTGTATAAGTGAATTAAAAAAAAGTGTAAGCAAGAAATTATTGAAGAGTGAAATTGTTAAGTATAACAACTTGTAACCTCTTGTGTTTACCTAGTTATCTAATATATTTATAAACTTTAATAATATCAGCTTATATTGAGACATGGAGAGTTGCACGAATTAGTAGAAATGTTTTTGATGAACTATTCTTTCTTTACCTTATTTTCTTGTCACATTTCTCTCTTCTCTTACCTCTTCTCGTGATATAGCAGCCTTATGTGTGCATGCTTGTGTGCAAAATATAAGAAGGAAGAATAGGGCGATAATATAGGAAGAAATACCAATATCTAACTGTAGGATTATTTGGCCCTTGTTTCCTACCATTGGATCTTTATGATTTAACAAATGTTTAGTTGTAATTCATTTGGAAAAAACTTGTATGTTCCATATATGGGACATACACGAACAACAAGTTCCTAGCCATTAATTGCTAGGAAGGTTAGATATATTTAGCCATTTGGTCCAAGGCCCAAATGAAGAGGATGTTATTGTTTTCTTGAATGCAAAATTATACATTATTATTTGCCTCTCCAGGTCTTTTAAATATATATATTTGAAAAAATCAACTAGCAAAAAAAAAAGAAGAAACTACTTACTTATTTTGTATAGATTATGTAACCTTTTTTCTCATGAATTCATTAGAAACTCCTCATAATATTTATCAATGTTTAAAAATATATGGAAGAGTTTTGTAAGAAGTCATAGAGACTGGAAAAGGATTCCAAATCCTTTTGAAGATAAATGGTTATAGAAACTTGAAGAAAAATTCTTGATTCTTTTGGAGACTTTGGAGACATATTTAATAGAGATTCCAAGATCTGGTCATGAAGATTTTTGTATGGAGACACACTTAAAGATATGAAGATTTTAATGGAGATTTTTGTTAGTGATATTGGAGAAATGAAGAAAAACTACTGTTTTTTAATTAAAAAATTCAAAAATAAAGATACAATTCTTTGAAATAATGATGAGATTTAGGATACGATAATCTTATGATTATCAATAAAAACATACAAAATTTTATGTGCACGACGTCATGTTTAGACTCCTGAGGGATTGAAAAAACATATTTAGGTGCGTGCCTGTGGTGAGAACGAGAGAAAAAGAATGTGTGAGAGAAAAAGTGCGGGAAAGTGTGTGTGAGAGAGAGAGAGAGAGAGATGTGAGAGAGACGAGGAGAGAAAGAGAACAGATAGAGAAACTTATCATAACAGTGATATAACAGTGAAGATAGTTTTAAAACCTGGTTCGGTGTAGTGGATCAATTTAGAATTTGACTGATTTGAAGTTAGAATCAGATCGGGTTGAATAAAAAACAAGAAAGGAAAAATTCGGTGTGATCTGGCGGGCTGACCCGACAAAACCCGGTCAAAAACGTTGTTACAACTTATTGATTTTTGTTTTGTTTTTTACTAAAATAATATTATTTTAATTTAAAAGGTAAAAATTTGATCTGGATGACCGATGAACTGCTAACCGAACTGGATATTAGAACTATGATAGTTATGATTCTGACGTAAATCAAGAGTGGCAAATTCTGCATTACAAGGGCCCCAAGAAATATGAACAAATGGAGACGACGCCTTCTGCTTTCGCTTTTTCCAAAGCTGTTTCCTTTTTACATGGTTACCATAACGTCAATATTGAAGCCAAATTCGTTACAGAGAAATCCAACATCTTCGAGTTGTCAAAGCTGAAAAACACAATTTTTTGTTCCGATATTTCCACCTTATAAAATTCGTACTCAATCCACCTCTCCATGGTTAAACTAAGCAGTTTCAGTCCCGATATTCTCAAAATCTCTATTCCTTGAAAATAACAGGCCTTCATCCATAAATCATCCGGATTGAAACAATTTGCTAAAAGGTCAAAGCATTCAATGATAAATATGTACAGTGATGAGTGGTGGGAAACCAAAAGATTGAATTGGAAAAAGAAAATTTCCATCTGCAGTATTAATTGAAAATCGAGTGCGAAGGAGAGAAGAAAAATGAAGAAAATATCGAGATCACAAGATCAACAACAACTAATACATCTTGTTCATCGTTTAGTCATTATTTACTACAGTTCATGAAACAAACTATTCAAGCATAGTACTTGTTGTAACCCATTTTTGGGTTCCCCCCTATAAAAAATATATATATAGCCGGAAGAAATTAGAAAAATAATAAGAGGTGGGAGCGCTCAGAAAAGAATCAGAAAAATTGATTAAGGAGGTTTGAAAAGACAAGGAGTGAAATTTTTTTTACAGTATATACTTGAATGAGGAGAGCCCTGTTGGAAGAGAAAATTAATTTTGAAGAGAAAAGGCCAAAATTGGATGTTTATGGACTCAATTGGATTTTATTGAAGGTTTAATTGAATTTATAAAGGATTTGATTGCAAGAAAAATTGATTTTTAAGTCAATTTAGGCTTTAATTGGAAGAAATTAAAGTTCTGGGGTCGAATTATAATTTTTGAGAGTTGATTTGGTTAAATCAGGGGCTAAATTGAAGA
>Ga0307518_10003908_pt1 | contig 10708 bp, 15 predicted proteins | sample 25_EM_MG_FD_203889 | JGI IMG/M metagenome (GOLD analysis project Ga0307518, IMG submission 203889) | Populus trichocarpa ectomycorrhiza microbial communities from riparian zone in the Pacific Northwest, United States - 25_EM | ecosystem: Host-associated > Plants > Roots > Unclassified | place... | reverse complement strand
GAAGTGGACTATATCGTAGCCTCTCGTATTTATAAAAGGCAACTCCAGTACCTAGTACACTGGAAAGGTTACGAAGAACACGAGAGAACTTGGGAACCCTCGTCGAATTTAAAGAATTCTCCTCTGGCAGTCGAGTACTTTTATCGAGAAAACCCTTCCGCTCCTCGAAAGCTTCGTATGACCCGAGCGGACTTTGACTCGTTATTTAGTCGTATCCCTGAGAACCTTACGGTTTGCGACACTCAGTTCTGCAGTCTGGAATCCTGCACCTGAGGGGGGAGTAGTGTAACGGTCCAACTTTTTATCTTATCTAATCTGTGATTAGATAGCATCTTATCTTATCGTAGTGTACAGCCGTATCTTATCTACCTTAGTCTAGACCCGTACCTCATGCTGTACATGCTGCCCCCCTTGATGTCATTCCGCATAGCCTTAGCTCCGCTATGACATCACTAACATAGCATTATACAGTACGTAGCCTCATGGATAGCCTTGCGTAGCCCTCGTGTAGAGTAGTATATATACAGTGCAATCCAGCACCCAGAGGCTCTCCATTTGAGCTCATCTTGGGTCATTGCCCTAGTCCTCGCGTCCTATCTTCTCAGAGTCCCAGTGTGTAGTAGGGTCCTTGGTGTCTTCGCCTAGGGTCGTCTCACGAACCTCTCTACATGACCAATATCTTGCTGCATATGTCTTGCTCATGGTCCTCCAAGCTATATCTCACCCTCCAGAAGCTCTTGAAGACCTTGCACAACAGCTTAATATTGATATTAACTGTATTCTGGCTATATGTCAGACTTGATACCTGCAAGGCCGCTCTCCTGTGCTCAAGTCTGGTACCTTACACCTTGCTTGGGAGTATGCACAGTCCCCATCAGATCACCACCGTTTCATCAACATGCTACGTGTCTCTTCTAAGGTGTTTCAGGTCATCTTATCACTGATCAAAGATCATCCAGTCTTCTCCAACAATTCTAATCATCCTCAGGAGTTGGTTAAGGTCCAGTTGGGGGGTAACCTTGTACAGGATGGGCCAATATGGCATCACTGGAGGACATTGCCCGTGTTGCAGGTTGCTCTGAAGGTGCAGTGGAACTATATACACAGCAGTGCTTTCATGCCATGGATGCTGTGCACAATGCCTTTGTATGCCTCCCAACTGCTGCTGAAAAGGAGGAGGAAAAGTGTTGGATAGATGAACGTCTTGGATTTAAGGGGACATGGTGGGAAGGATGGGTGATGTACGATGGGACTATTGTCCCTCTATATGCCAAGCCAGCTGTGAATGGTGAGGCCTACTTTACCCGCAAATCAAACTATGGTCTTAATCTCCAGGTATGTAATACATTTTTGTATGAGATTGACCTAAAATTTTTACAGGTGGGAAATCTCCCATCAAATCTTTGAATTGTTGACTATTCACATGGGATGACTGGATCTGCACATGATGCCTGGGCATTTGAGCATATAGCTGCAGCCAAATATCCTGATTGGTTTTTTCAGGGGGAGGAGTTTGCATGGGCTGACTCAGCCTATGGGATCTCCCCAAGGACCATTCCTGTCCACAAGAAGCCTGCTGCATTACTCCCTGAAAATGCTGCATTTGACTATGCTGTTGCCAACATTCAGGCTCGCTCTGAACATTGCATGGGTGCACTGAAGGGTCGATTTCAATGTCTTCGGGGCCTTCAGGTTAACATCAACTCCAATTCACAACATGTTGCAGCTTGTCAATGGCTCACTATCTGCATTATATTGCACAATCTGGTGATTGAAGTAGAAGGTGGACAACATGGTGCATATTTTGCCTTGCAGCATGGGAGGGTGGAGGAGGAGGAGGATAGAGGCCTACATGATGAGCCACAGGAAAGGGAGAACCCTGATGGTGAAGCAAAGCATTAAAAACTGGTGGAGGAGTTATTTGCTTTTCAGAACATGTAAATCATATCAGTCAAAAACATCAATTTAAAGGAGTGACTATAGTTGGAGACAAATAGTGGCCATAGTAAGAAAACCATACTAATCAAAACCTGACAAATCCCAGTCAGGAGAGTACTGCTGAGGTTGCTTTTCAGGATGGTCACCATCCTCCAGCTTCCTCAACTCCTTCCGATATGTTTCTACATCCCATACACCTGCCTTAAACTCCTCCAAGAGAAGTGTGCATTTCTTCAGGCTCATATCCTCATGAGCATGAGCATTGATAGCATCTGTATTGGCTCTGGAATGCCACTGAGTGATACAAAAAAAATAAAAAATAAAACTCACTTGTGAATGTCCATCAGAGTATCCTCAATGGTCCACTTCTTTGGCACCTTTTGAATATGCTCCTTGGCCTTCATAAGAGTCTTCTGTGACATTGTTGAAGACCATGGCACAGTGCGTGAAGGTGTGAAAGGGTCAGGCTTTGACTGAGTGGAGAGTGGAGCAACATTCTCCTTCTCAAAGCTGAGGTCCTCTGGAGAAAAGGACTATTGAGCCAGGTTAAGAGCATCCTGGAGAGTCTGAATCTCCTGGCACTGTAAATCAGTAAGCCCAACTGCATCACCTTTGATCACCTCATCAGCCCTGGAGCTGGAAAGAGGCTGCATGATCTGAGTCTTTTTTCCCAAGGGGCCAACCCCAGTGGTGACTGCAATGGGATTTTTATTTGGCTTTGTAGCCCAGATCCAATGAAGCTCTGGAAAGAAGGGAAACTGGGAGACAATGTCATCTAGAATGATGAAAAATGAGCTTAACAAGAGAAATATTAAAATGCACTGACCCCAGATATTTTTTGCCTGCTCAGGAGTGCTCTCATCTGGTCCCCCAACCTCAATGAAGTAGCTGCAAGTCTGTGAGTCAGAACCATCCTCAGCATCAGGGTCAATGCCCTCTCCAGTGATGGTTAGCCTCTTGGCATGCTGCTTATAGACCTTTGCCAGCCTAGAAAGCAATTTAGTATCACTTAGAGGGCCAAAATTCAGACTTACCCTTCATATCTGCTCTTAACTCTATCTCCAGTAGCAGTAGCATCAATGATATATAGCTCGGGCAGTAGGACTGAGCCAATCCGTTGGAACATGCTTGCCTTGGTCTCACCCAAAGTGTTCTGAATGAATTTCCGATGTGATAAATAGTTTTTCACCTTTGAAAAGGTCACTTACTTCTTGTTTGGTCAATTTCCTGCACAAAACCTTGAGATTGGCTGGCTTTGTGATCTCCACTATGAGATTCCAGACAAGGGCATGGTTGTCCACATCCCAGGTGATAGGTGGTAGTATGGCCTTGAGTTTTTTTGCTGGCATTGAGGGAATTCGAATAATAGTGGTGCTCAAGGTGCCTCTGGAAATGCTCTGACAAACACAGAATGCTGACTCACTGTTGGCAATGAGGCCAGGCGGAGTTCGAATAGCAATGCCTCCCCTACAACCACACCCTCAATGGTCTGCCCGCCTGCAGGCCATCTTAGTAGGACCCATGGCTTCCACAAGTGGATCACCCTGTCGAGGGGGACCCAAATGACCCACTGCAAATGCAAGCACCAGTGGTGGATCAAACTTGCAAACCCCTGCTACAAATCTCACCAGTGCAAAAGGCAAGAGTCCAGCAGTTGCTACTAAGGGTTCATCAGGAAGCACCCATCCCAAAAATATTCAATGGGATAATTCTCGTACCGATAAACTTGTTAACTGGCTTCTTACCCATCCTGCTAATTCCCACATTCTCTTCAGCAATAAAAACACTGCTGATCTACCACCCCTACCAACTGAGCAGCCATTGGGCCACAACAAAAAGGATGTCCAGGCCATTGTTTCCCAGTGTTGATATTGAGTGTTTGTGCACTCTTGTTGTGCTTATGGACACCTTTTTAGTGATTACTTCAGCTCCTTCCTTTCATGGTTCATCACATGGTTTGTGGCTTGTGTTTTCCTTTGTTTCTCCTTGTTTGCTTTGTTTATATAGTTGAAATTTTCATGCCCAGAGTCTCTTCTCTTCAGTCTCTGACACTGGGCACAAGTGTGCTCCCTTGTGGATTATCTGAACACCCAGGCCATTTTCTCAAATGATACTGAATACCAGGAGATGTATGCGGCAAGCCCAGCCAAGTTTCAGACCAGTGTGGGCAACCAAATTGCCATGTGAGTTCCCCCCTTGCACCAGTCAATGAAATTTACTTTTAATTGGTTAGGCTGAAGGAACTCTATCGCAAACATCATGGGTGATTCAATCAATCAGGGGAAGGTATCATACCTGGCCACCCAAAATTTGCAAATCTTCAGCGTACGTTGCATGATTGATGATTGAGAACAGAGGTGCTTACAATGTATACATGCAGAGGACGTTCTCAATAGTTTCCCTTGGTATGATGACTTACACTCCATCTGGCAGGGCAACCCATTGTTTGACCCCGATGGCATCAACTCCACCCTGGATAAAAATTATGGAGAGGAGCTTTATGGGATTTTCCAGGATGGCTGGATGGCTGGCCCAAAGAAGACATTGAGTACTAGAGTGGGGACCTCTGCTGACATTCCCCCTACAGAAGCCAATGGAAACTTGATGGGTCCTAATGCGACAGAGATGCCTAATGAAGCAGATGAAGATCAGGTGGCTGTTGAGGGTGGTGGATGTGAGGAGGCCACAGTGCCATTGGGCCCAACAATGAATGAGGGTGAAGAAGAAGCCACATACAATGAAGGGCCAACACCAGACTTCAACTGGGAGCAGGAGCAGATGGATATGGGCAATGATGAGCAAGATATTGACATGGACTCCGTATCGGCTCAAGGAGATCAGGTATATTTTCCTTGAACTGAATTAATGAAAATCACTGATAAATTGATAGCTGTATCCACATCACCCTTTGACACCAAGTAGTGGTGGTCCACACTCTCAATTCTCGATGTTTCGCAAGGCTCATACACCCTTGACTGACAGCTGCTCTGTATTCTGTCAGTCCTCACCATACCACCATCCCCCTCATTCAACTGTGTCTACAACATCTTTGTCAACTTCATCTTCTTCACAGAAAACTGGTGGGAGATCATCTTTGCCCTCATCCTCCAACCTGAAGACAAGCTCAACAAAGGCAAGTTCCATCCAAGCCGCCAACTGTGGCAAGTCTCAACTTCAAAACCAGGTCAGCAATTTGAATCAGGAAGTCGAGGCCATGTTAGCATCCTCCTCCTCTAATAAAACTACACGCTACCTTGCAAAAATGGAGTATGTTATCAAGGGTCGGGAGCTGGACTTGATGAAGGAGGAGATCAAGGTACAGTGGCAGGATATGGAGGAAAGGCATCAGAAAGAGCAAGAGATGAAGAAGCTTGACATTGAGCTGAAGAATGCTGAGAAAAGTGCCTTCCTCAGTGAGGCTGAAACACTTTGACTCAAAATTCAGCTTGCCAAACTCATGAAGGCCAATGGTGGCTCCTTGCAGCCCACTCCTCCTGCTTAGACTCAAGACTCTCACTTCTTCATTACTGTGTCCCTAGTTTCTCATCTCATTTTATCTTGTGCTGGGTGCATCTGATCAAGTTGTCTCATCTCATCACTTGTCTCATTGCTTGTCTTGTTTCATTGCTCATCTCATTTTGTTGCTTGTCCTGTCTTGTTGCTCACCTCATCTCCCAGCTCATCTCATCCACTTCATTGCTTGCATCTGACATTGTACCACTGTTATAGGGCGCACTATCCTCCCTTGGTGGGAAATTTGTGTATGTACTTGTGTATCTTGTGTTCTTGTTTGTGTTGCCCATCTCACACCAACGTGTATGCATGTCAGCAATAGGATTTTATTTCATGAACAAAGGTCTGAACTCGCTTCCCCCTTACTGTGACATCTACTCCATCAAAGACCTCAAGAACCCCCAACATCTGCTGTTGGCTGGAATGTGTTTATGTATGGGTACGCTCCCATCCAAGATGCTGAAACAGTTTATCTAGCAGCCCCATGTGAAATTGCTGACCAGGAGTTCCTACAGCCTCTGCAACCTCCACCACGTCTTCATCATGCAAGCCACTTCCTTTGTTAATTGCCCAGTCAGTCGAGGGCATGATATTCTCCCCTATTTCCCCCTCAAAGCATACAATCATATTGTGCAAAATGATGCAGCAAAGGACCCAGAATATTGCCACCTTTGTATCTTTTTCTGTCCAAATCTTCACACACACTTCACGAAGACTTTGGAATTGACCTTTCAAGGCAGCAAATGCGTGTTCAACACGCACGTGAACCTGTTTATCCAATCAATATGCAATCCTTGTGGGATAGTAAGGTACATACCTTGGAAAGATGTTTGTTATCCACATTTTGATCTCGAGATAATCCCCCTCCCCTAGGCTTTTTGAAGGGGACAGCACACCAAGTCTCTGTTGGATATGCGCTGTCCGCCCACATCCAGTGACCCTGTGGGATAAATTCTGCAGGATCTGATGTGATACGGGTGCCCCGAAACGCCCATGCATCATGAACGCTTCCGGGGTGTCCGAGCCCATAGTCCACAACAAGTAAATTATGTGGCATGATAACAAGCTATATGACATGTAAGTCCTGCCTACTACTTTATACACTTGTTTAAGTACCCACCTGACAGTTGAGGGAGTATCTTGACTTTCTATCACAATATGATTCTCCAAACATATGAGGCTTTTCAAACAGGGGGATACTTGAACCATCAGCGGCAAAAATGCCATTTTTCCAGGCTGGACAGGTGTGTGATTCAGTAAAGACCCAGGCTTTCTCCATATCCTCCAAGTCCTCAGATGGAATTCTGACAAATTGGTTGTGTTCGTCCAGAACAGCAATCATGACACAATTGGTACAATTGACAACTGACCCAATGCTCACCCCAGCCCATTGGGTGACATCCTCAGGTGACACTGCATTCCCATAATGCCCTGCACAGAAGAGGAAAATCACCAATTGAATGGAAACTGGCAACTGGCAGTTTTCAGAGTGGCTGTGAAAAATTGGGTGGTCACTGATTTGATTGAGGATGTGATCAAAAATTGATGGCCACGCTCAAAGGCACTTAATAAATGGGGTCTATGATCCACAAAGTGTTCAAGGAGGCATTAGCTGGGGTGCATGCATCATCAGCACATCTGGTTTTTCAAGTATGCAGGCATACTCGATTTCATCTCTAAGCGCACTGATTCCGTTTAGGAGCCAGGCATATTGAGCATCTTGTTCAACCATAGAGTCATCAGGGGAGCTGGACTCAAGATCCGATGAGATCAGCAAGATCAGTGAGATCAGTGATGACGGAGTGAAGAGGGGGGTCTGGGAGAGACTGGACTTGGGCTACTATCCTCCATTCCACGACGCACATTTTCTAGCCTTGCAGTCACAATAGTAAGGGTTGTGTTGTCAAGTTGGTTCAAGATATTCTTGCACACAGAATTTCGGGGCATGTTGGTAGCTCATGAATGACGGGAGTACGGTACTCGAATAAATCAGCATCATATGTGATATGCTACAATAGTGAAATTAGCACAAGCCCTGGGGTTTAAAAATGGCCTGCATCCAGAGCACCTCCAGAGCACTTCCAGAACCCTTCCAGAGGCACCTTGAGCACCACTATTGTCATTGTCATGTCATGGTGGCATTGGCCATCTGCATCTCCTCATCAATGTCTTTGTTGTGCTGACATGGGCCTACTGTCACCATTATTGTTCTTGTTGTGTTGTGGTGGCATATGCCATGCATGTCATGTCAGTCACATCATTGTCACTGTCTTCATGCACTGGTTGTTGTCATTGTCACATCATGATGGCATTGGCCATCTGCAACTTGTCACTGTCTTCATCATGGACCTGTTGTCGCCATTGTTGTGGCTTGGCCTATGCTGCATGTCTCATCATCACCTTCATCATCCTGGTGTGGACCTGCTGTTGCCATTGTCAGTTTGGAGTCATGGTGGCATTGGCTATACACATCTTGTTGTCGCTGTTTCCATCACAATTGTGTGGACACACTGTTGTCATTGCTGTTGCTGTACAATTGGCATTGATGGTGGGTCATCCAGGTGGTCATGATCATGTCATTGACGCTGCTGGTGAGTCATGACAAACAAAATGAAATAAAAGAAAATATACATACATTGAGACATGTGCACACATGTGCAGGCAGTTGTGGTGTGCGGCCATTGGTGCAAGGGGGTGCATGCAGAGGACCTGTAAGAAGAGATTGACAATGAAACAAATAAAATAAAGTAAAAGTACTTGTGGAGGTCATTGGACCCAGGTGTCAACCCAGAAGCTTGAAGGATGCAAGATCCAAGTACTAGTAGTACTTTGTGGACTGACATGTCATTGCCTGTTTTGGAAGTTGCATCACATGGGCCACTGTGAGTTGAGCCCAGGTGCTGCAGGTTCTGGGATGTGACCCATGACCCATACCTGTAGGCACCTGTACCCATAACCTGTTAGTTTTGGTGATTTCCATCTCTTCTTATGACTCTATTTCTTATTATCATGGTCTACCCTACTTACTACCAACGTGTTACAGCTTCATAGCTGCATTGTAGCATTAGATGCACCCTTGACTTGTTGTTTACATTTGTTTACCCTGTAGAGTCCAGTGTTTCTGCTCTTCAGTTACTCACACTGGACTCTAGTCTGGACCTTATCTGAGCAGCTCAGCAGCACTTTGTGTGCTTCTAGCAAGTTTTGGCTTGAACAAAAACTTGGGGGAACAAGCCATGGAGCAACTCTTTGGTAACATCCTCATGGGTCCAAGCTACTTGGATTGGGGTAACCTTGTCAATATAACATCCATGCTATTCTAAGTCTTCAATGAACTGATTTTGTTGATTTTTATTGTGTGGCACTGGGTTTGGTGACCTTAGCTGACCTGCTCCCTGTTGGTGATGTGAAATGCTGTATTTACAATGAAACAAGAGACATATGTCCAGCCCACACATTATCATTCTGATATCCTTCACATGAAAGTTGTGAGCACTCCCAGATACATTCTAACATCAATTATTAGTTATAACAAAGCACCAAAGCTAGAAGTTGTTGACTTACCTTGCCTCTATCTGTAGCCTTGGCCACCACAGACTTTGGCTTATCAAGTCCACTTTCTCCCAGAAAAATGTCAACATCATGGAGGAATTCCATGGATACATTCTTGCAGTACCAGATTTACTGGTCATTTTCAAGATCTTGTTCAAGCAAGCCCATAAATATGAGAGCCCAAGGCTAAGAGGTTCTATGGCAAAACTTCTGTGGTCAGCCATGCTATTGACCAAGAGCAAATGGAAGCAATGGGTCAGGGAGGAGTTTGCAGATGTCATGGTGGGCGGTCACATGTGATTCTCTTTATCCTCTGTTGTAGTCCATGTTTGGGTTCACCCTCCCAGCAATCGCAGTATCAATATCAATCAACCAGTCCTTGGCAGCTATACCACCAGCATACATACCTTCAAACCTTCTTGTGTTTCTAATGTATGAAATGATGTTCTTTTCAGACACTTTATTTGAATGTACAACTTGATGAAGTGAATGCAGCATTCAGCTATGGCCTTGAACTCACCAGGGCCACTGTTCTTGACAAACTAAAAACTGGCATATACAAGATGCTTGTAGATGGTGTAGATGCATGGTTAGTGTTTTAAGGTCCAGTCCGGTCTGGTCTTTTGACCTAATTTTGGTTGGACCGGGACTGCATCGGTCCTAGAAAATCTTGATTTTGAAAATGACTGGACTGGACCACCAAGGACCGGTCCGAAACTGATGAAGTCCAGTTTATGTTAGTATTTTATGCAAAGATGGCACCCCCTGTTTTGCGCAAATCATGAGGGTTGCTGTTTTGCGCATTTTTGACATTTAAATAGCAGGATTATCAACAATTAACTGTCAAAAAACATAAACATGATCAACCCTGTGGAATTCCTAGTATTTGATATGCAATGATGGCACCTCTGTTTTGCACAAATCATGGGGGTAGCTGTTTTGCGCGTTTCTGACATTTAAATAGAAGTATTATTCTCAATATTTTCATTTAACTGACAAAAACAACATAAAAATGCTCAACCATGTTGAACTCATAGTATTTTATATGCAAAGATGGCACCCCTGTTTTGCGCAAAATGGGGGTGTGGCTGTTTTGTGCATTTTTGACATATAAATTGGCTGAATTATTCAAAATGTTTTCATTTAACTGTGAAAATTATTCCACCTCAGATATGCCAAAAAGACCAGTCCTTGATCCCAGCCCAAAATGTCAGGACCAGGACCGATGCTGTATGATTTTGGGCAGGACCAGGACTGCGGTCCGGTCCTAAATTGGTCCAGTCCAGTCCAGTCCTTGGTCTTTCATCGGTCCTAGGACTGGACCTTCAAACACTATGCATGGTTGCCTGTCAGGATCAGTTCTCCTTGACAATCTTACTAGGAGGTCCAGGGTTTCAGGGGACTAATGAGAAGGTAAGTCCAGACACTAGTAGGTGCTAGTTAGTGAGGAGAGTCAAGTCTGGGTCATACAAACAAAGTCCGGGCACTAGAGGAGCACTGGGAGTAAGTCCAGGTTTTTGCGGAGTAAGTCCAGACCACGGGAAAGTAGTCTGGAGTTGAGCACAGCTTGTCCGGAGTGAAGGACATCCCAGAGGTGGGATAAGTCCTAAGAGGTCTAGCATCAAGTCTGGGACAGAGGTGGCTTTTGCCCTTGTGCAAGTAGGAGACTTGCTAGGAGCGGGCATAGGACCAAGGGGACGAGATG
>Ga0307518_10003907_pt1 | contig 10709 bp, 7 predicted proteins | sample 25_EM_MG_FD_203889 | JGI IMG/M metagenome (GOLD analysis project Ga0307518, IMG submission 203889) | Populus trichocarpa ectomycorrhiza microbial communities from riparian zone in the Pacific Northwest, United States - 25_EM | ecosystem: Host-associated > Plants > Roots > Unclassified | place... | reverse complement strand
AAAGGATTTTGGCCTACATTTTCAAAATAACAAAAAATAATTATTTTGGTTCTTTTAATATGTGAGATTATGAACTTATACGTAAGATATATTCCTGATTTGAAATAAAAAAAGCAATTGTTTTTTGTTTTTTTTTTAATATACAGGATTATGAACTTATATGTAAGATATATTCTTGATATTAAATAAAAAGACAGTTTTATTTTACTTTTTATACTGGCATTAGAATGGTTAGGTTTTTAACCTGATAAAATAAAAACCTCTTAACTAAAAAAAGATTTTTCTTAAACCCTAGATAGACCAACGACTAGAAAATACAACATTATTTTAGTTTACATCAGACAAATAAATAATGCAATTTATCTTGGGTAAGACGTATTAATGGTGCTAATACTTTTCCTTTACGTAATCAGTCCACTTACCCAAAAACTGAGATCAATTAAGGTTTATAATGACCAAAATATTAGGTGGCGACTTCGATTCTCCTTTTTTACTGATAAAGAACAAGAATTCCTTGTCCTTTCCATCTATATCATTCCCGACGATGGTGATCCAGGAGGATGATCATCGCAACGCCGCACACATGCAAAAACTCATCAAATAAAGACAATAAACATGCGAAGGCAAGTTGAAGAATTATCCCATTAATTGATGGAGATGAAAAGGAGAATATTGAAGTATTAACGGATCCAGGGCTAGTTTTGAAAACCCTTTTCAGAAGCATAAGCAGATAATATAACTTTTTGATCGAGGTGAGTATTGTAGAGATTTTAGTGATTCTGTTTATGGTGAGATATATATGGATTTGTATTCTCTACCAATCTATGATGATTATTTTGATCATGATATCATAAAAAATGATAGTAATAATAATGATGATATCATTGATGGTGTTCTTGTTAATAATATAAAGATTGAGTGCAAAGAAAACACGAAAGGTGCTCAACAAAAAAAAATTGTTAATTTAAACTATGTTATCCTTTTGATTGCAAGGTTAATGTTATTATGAAGGCAGATGTGTTCAAGGGTTATATGAACATGACATATATTGATGAAATGAAAAGACTAAAGTTGATGTGTAAAATTGTTATATGCTTAGAGAGAATAAGAAAAAAAGGGTTTGAGAGTCTTTATTAGCATTGGATCGAGAAAAAAACAATTTAAACTCGAGAATGAGTTCTTACGATCCAACCTGAAAATACTAATGATCTTTTCTTAAAGTGTAGTTTTATGTTATCAAGCATAATTTTGTATCCGACAATTGGATCAAACTGAAATTTTTCTAGGAGATTCTATAAACCTTGTTTCCTATAGAGTTCAAATTCTACAGCAATCGAATATTGAAAGAGTCTTTTGATAATGCCCAAAAGTTATTGTTTGAGATTTATTATATTTTTCTAATTGATTTATAATTCTTTTTACTATTTAGTTTAGAACTTTTTATTATTTTTCTAGCTTTATTTAAGATGTTTTTCCTAGTATGTTTAAGACTTTATATTGTTTTATTGTTTATTTTGAGGTTGCCTAATTTATTTAGATTAGTTTTTGGGTTTATTTGAGTTGCAAACCTTCTAAAGAGATAGACTACTTGCATAGAAAATAAAATTTTGAATTATGATTTTTATGTGATTTCTATTCGGTATAATTTTATTTTGTGTTCATGTACTTGTTGTCTTTCTTGTGTTACTTTTGTATGTGTCATCTTTTGGTATCAATTTTTAACCTTTTTTTTTATTGAAATTGAATTTATAAAATCTCTATCCTAATTTTTTTTTTAAAAAAAACCTATATAACATATTTTATTTTCTCAATCCATATAAAATTTAGATTTTCAATTATTCTCGATTTTATTTTAAAAATTACTATTGTAACATTTCATTTTGTAGTTTTTTTAATAAAAAATAGTTAATTCAAAAATAATAAAAAATTAAAATAGATAAAATTCTATACTATCATAAACTTTTAAACAATTTGAAAGGCCTTGATATACATTGATCTAGCATACGAGATGAGTTTCTTGATTTTTCTTTTATATCTTACTAAAAATACTCAATATGCATCTTAAACTAAAACTTATTGTAAGAGATTTCTATTGTTTTAAAAAAAAGAATTTACATTAAAAATACATTAAGAAATTATAATTCAAAATATTTAATTTAAAAGATTTCCTCATATTTGCTCTCTTTTCAAATTGATATCAATATTTTTTTTATTTGCATACGTGGCAAAATGTATCAAGTGTATGTGTTTGTTTTTTTATAGATGTCAAAATTTTATTGATTAAAATTTAAAAATATTAATAGATTAACAATTCATATGTCATAATCATAGCAATACTTTGAATTGCATTCATTTTGATGCTATAATTTTATTAAGAAAATGCTATAATTTTAATATATAAAATAGATAGATAAATTGTTAAATACAGGAGTATATTTATAAATTGTGCACAATAGAGTTGTTACATTAAAAATTCACATGAAGTTATTCACAAATCACTTTGATATATAATATTTTTGGGTACTTTTTTAATAAGATTATTCATAAATTACAAATTAGGTGCATTTCATGTTTGGATGATAATAAAAAACCCCGGATTAAATTTCATCATATTCATACTCAACTAGTAAGAAATTTAGATATATGTATTTATTGAGTTTCAAGTATCTATATAATATCTATTACTTGAATACTAAATATTATTTAATATAAAATAAAATAGTATAATATATATGAGTGTGTTAAAAAAACATTAATGTTCTACATGGTTTATATATATATATATATATATATCTTGATAAAAAACAAAATCCAATTAAAAAACCTTTCATGTGGAATATAGAAAATGTAAGGTTCAATGAAGTCCATGATTTTTTATTTTATTTTTATTTTTTGTGTTTCGGAAGCACGCCACTAACACCATATATAAGAGGATAATCTTCTCTCATATCATTTTTTTTTAATTAGTTAACCCTCTCTCATTTCTTTTATACTCGTCTCTCCTAATGTATTAGGAGACTATGTACATAATTAAAGTAGGGAAGCTGGTCCACACCTATACCCTTGGAGATGGCTTTAATTCGATGTGGCTCTTAGCATTGACTGTCTCTTAATTAAGTTCTGGTCCCTTAAACTCCCAAGAGACGAAGTACTCGAAATTAATTCAATAAGTTTCGCTTTCAACCCCAAACTTCCAACAAATTGATCGAAGGAAAGTGAGTAGAACCATAAATTCCTGACCTAATATGTTTCTTCAACAGGCTCAATAAACACTACTGCCATGTTAAATAGTTAACTAACCTAAAACATCAAATTATCAATTATAAACTAATTTATAATAACAATTTAATATATGTGTATAAAATAGAATCAAACTTATGCAATTAGTATTAACATGGCTTAAAAATGGAAAATAAATTAAAATAAAACATGCCTACGTACTATCTAGAATTATATTAATTAAATTTGTAGCTGAGGTTTTTTGTTACAATGCAAATTTGGATATCATCAAAGCTTCTAAAATTTAATCCAAAAGAAATAGTTAAAAGAAAAAAACTGGTAAGATAAATATTCCGACAGACAAATTCCATCGATGAGGCTGTCGGTAAAAAATTTACCGACGAATTGTGTGTCTTACATCGACGGAATGCATCCGTCGATAAAACTGTTTAATGGTGTAGTGTAAATTGTTTAAAGTATGCAGTGAGAAAATTATTTTTCTCAATAAAACACCTAAATATATTTATTAGATAAGATATAGATTTAAGATTTGAATCAGAAAAAAAAGTTATTTTTTACACTAATTTTCGGAGTAATGTAACGATCTTGTGTTTCTGTATAATAAATCAAAGTTCTTGAAAGGAAAGGATGGCAAGTCATTGTTCAATTAATGCTATTTAATTAGCACATTGTAGAAAAAGTACCAAAATAACTCATAAAACTTGACTTTGTGATTTTTCGGCACTCGGCCAGGTAGGCTTATTTTGATACAATATCTTAAAAAAATGTTAAAGATCATCATTCACGGTAATATATGTTTGACAATTTTTTATTACCTTAATATATACTGAGCTGGTTAGTGCTTATGACATAATTACACGCAAGAGCATATTCGGGAAAGCTGCAATGACTTTGCCTGCAGTTCAAATTCAAGTATGCAATCTCTCTCCATCACAAGCTTTATGTGTGTGTGTGTGTGTGTGTGTTTATATATATATATATATATATATATATATATATATATATATATATCTTATTTTAATTTATCTCCTTTCTCAGCTTAACTGTATACATGTCAAAATTTATCTCTGAGCCCAAATTGTAGTTACATAAGAGTAATAATAACACTCCAAATTAACAAGCTGAATCAGCGATACCTTAACCATAGCTAGAAGCTAGCTAAATGCACATCCAAGATTGCTGGAAAACATCATCCTTGGACAGCCCATGATTTCAAGCTTCCTTTTTAACACCTTCAGCGCTGTTTCTTCAAACTCTCTCAAAAGCCAACAATAAATCATAATTAGCTTTCGCGAAAAAAATGAAATAACAGACTAGCTAGGCACCTTATTGAAGACCAGAGGCCCAGACGGTGGCAGCCCTAGTTGGTGGAAAAAGTGGTGCAAGATTGAGGAATCTGTACTGGAGATCCGGGCAATCCAGGTATTACACTAGGTGTACTAAGGTTGTTAGACCCATCTCTGCTCCTTGGTGTACCCATACACGTGGAGATAGCTGCTGCTAAGGCTGCACTGAAATTTGGGTCAGAAGCAATGGCCGCAGTAACTGTCTCAACCATTGAACCGTGCCGCTGCCCTAATTGCACTGATGGAATTGCAGGTAACTTAGGAGCGACATACATTGGGTTCCCTGGGAGTTGTGGGCAGCCATGCAAAGGAAAAGGGAATGTGACTGGAGAAGGAGAAGTGCAGGGGAATGGCATTGTAGTGTTTGGGCCATTTGTCAAGTCCAGGGTTATTGTGGGAAATGGTGCAGAAGCAGATATGGTAGCCATTGTTGATGCATAGGGCAAAGAAGGGTAGAAGCCACTACTTGAGGATAGGCTTTCTCTACTAGAGGTTGAACCTGATAAGAGCATTGTTGCTGCAGCTGAGGTAGTATTAGCCATAACCGTAGCAGCTGGGGGAAGAGGGTGGTTGTGATTTCCTTCATATGTGGTAATGAGAATGGTCTTGTCTTCTGCACATCTTTGCACCTGTCAAAACAAAAACATGAAAAATGTCAGTAAACCAGCAATCAAACCTAAATGTACGGTTGGTCAATATTAATTTGAAGTCAGAATACATATAGACCTCCAAAAAAAAAAAAAATTCGTTGTTCTCTCTTCACCTCTTGATCTGTTTAATTTCGAAGGAAATGGAAAAAATAAAATCCCATCTTTATTTTGCTCGATTAATTAAACTTCTACAAGTTTGTAATTTATCTTATAATAATAAAAAAGAAGTTGAACGATACCGACCATTAATATTTATTGACTAACACGTGAAAATGAAGTAACCAGCACCATCATCACATTAAATTATATATTGAGAGTTGAAAGGCGCCGTAGTATTTGTTATTGACACTTGACTATTTACCTGCTTGCGAACTGGGCATCCTACAGTCATGGAGCACCGATAGTAGGCACGAGGACAAGGGTTACCTTTGGCCATCTTTTGACCATACTTCCTCCACTGGCATCCATCGCTTATCTAATTAATTAAACACAAGAAATTCACTGATCCCATTAATTCATTTAAATTATTATTATTTTGCAGCACAGAAGTGCAATGCTTTTTCTTTTTAATCCATGAAAATTAATGCTCACCAAAGGAGCCTCCGATCTTGCTCGAACGGACACTCTAGCCTTCCTGAAAGGGACCTCAGGGACTTGCTCGTTAGGCTTTTCTTCTTCTAATCTTGGACTTTTTGGAGAGCCCAAACTCTGGGATGTTTGATCAATATTACTATCCCCAATTGAAGCTCGTTTCCCTGATATCTGAGACTTTGTTTCCATTGTATTTGTTGGAGAGACCAGCATTTCATGCGTCTTGTCGTAGGATACCGAAGGTTCAATATTGGCATCTAATGTTGCAGATGGCCGTGGGTCCATTAAGAGTTGAGCTGACATTACTGGAGTTGGTGTGTCATTTAGCTCCCCTTTCTGCATCAAACATTAAAATGAGATTCCATACAGTGAAAAAGACACCAAAGAGTTCCGCCAACCATTTATTAAAAATAAAAATAAAAAATTGATCCTCATATCCTATTGAAGATAAATTGAATATCTAAATGCAAGATTCAAGTTTTGGACCATCTGATTACATTCAATGAATGCCGTGCTTCGTAACTAGAGAGAGAAAATAGTGCCAAAGAGAAAAAAGGAATAGTAGCATATGTTCTCTTTATAGGTATTGATAATGGAACACCTTGTACGATCTATTGCAATAGCTAGGAGATATTGCAGGCTTAGGCTGGTGATCCCTACAGCAAAAAAACTTGGGACAAATCTTTGTTAAGCAGTAGCACTCCTGCAAACACGAGATCCTATGGAAGCAAGTTCGATGGTGGTCAAATAGAAATTACTTATTCAAATTATACAAACTCGGAACTTTCCCGTCATCTGTCTTGGTGGTTTTGGAACTGGAAAGGCCTAAAAAATGTGTATTAAGGTATTGAAAAAGTAATACTGAGCCGAGTAATCGCACTTTCCAATTTAAGGGAAGCACGTTACTCATTAATTTCTTAATTGCTAAAATAGGCACTTGTTAATGAATTTCAAATTACCGTAGCTATATCACACCATGACCATTTATTTAAGAAATTCGTATGATTGGTAAGGATGAATGAAAATCCATCTATCTCCGACCAATACTAGACACACATACTAGTGGAGAGGTAACTGATCAGTTAAGCAACTCAAACGATGAATCACCTGCTCAACCCGACATCCCTGTGTCTGTTTTTGCATTGCCACGAGTAGTTGAGCTTGCAGGTCCTTGTAACTCTTGGTAATCTGATCCAACAAGCTTCTCAGCTTCTTATTCTCATCATGCTGTCTCCCTAACTCTCCTCGGAGTACTCTCAGCTGCAAAACCAAATCCTCTAACTTAGAAATAAAATAAAAAAGCTTGTGAATTAATAGCATCGGAAACTCAAAAGACTCTAATTAAGTACCAACGTGAAAACTCACTTCATTATCATTTGGTTCTTTGGCATTCGCTATTATTGAAATCCCAGAACTTGAAGTTGACAGATTCAATCCAGTCTGTAACACATGAAATTAAGTCTGTAACAAGCAAACACAAATACGTACCTACTGTGCTCATATATTGTTATGTAGTAAATGCAGTATCGTCATGCCCTTAAAACCTAACCTTTCACAAGTGCGTGATCACATGTAAAGAGTAATAAGTGGACAAAAATAAGGTGAAAAATTAAATAGGTAGGTAAATACATTAAAGAAACCTTACGTTTAGGCTAGAATCAACCAGACATGATGATCCAATATTAATCTTCATCTCTTGATGCTCACTTGGTGATTTACCATTCCTATCAGTAGAAAAGAAATCAACTTCTTTCATCGTGGGCTTGGCATGATCACCCGAACTATAATCATTTAAGTGATCCGATACACCTGGGTTTTGCCGTAGAAAGTCGCCGGAGTGCATGAACACCAATTCACGGCCTTGTTGATCCATGACTGAAACGAGGGGAGGGAGCGGGAGGGGGGGAGAGAGAGAGAGAGAGAGAGAGAGAAGAGATATTGTGAGCGTAGTGGTTGTGTAGGCCTTTCAACGAGAGGTATTTGTATTGTTTAGTTAACAAAAGACTAAAGAGAAGGGAGGGGTCCAAAAAATAATTACAAGTCCCTAGAGAAGACCCAGCCGTTATTTTCTCGAAATTGTTGACATCATTGTTGCGTTAGGTTACACGTGGCATTATTAGAGAGGGGGACCATGCCGCAGCCGTGCAGCTTGTAACATAATATATTAACTTTATAGCATGTAGGAGAATTGGGGATAACTTGTGCCATTAGCATACAATTTATTTTTATTTTTTAAAAAAAAAGGCTAACTAAAATAGCAGAAAAAGTTTTGGTAAAATAGTATATTTTGGGATGTTATGGTTTTGAACCGCAAACCCGATTAAATTTTAATTGATATCAAGATTCACAACCACGACATCAATTAAATTCAGGACTAACTAGTCGATCAGTTCAAAAATAATAAGAAAAATTACAAAACTATCAAAACCAGGGCCCTAAGATGATATTATTGAAATCTAAAGATTTGACGGTCGGAGTAGTAATTCTATAACTACTTTAAGAAAAACAAACTTTGAAAACTCCTATGAAAATTTAGGTGCAATCCAGCGATCAAATAAAAAGTTATGACTTTTTTTAATCATCATTATATTCTGGCACAACCAGACCTTCTCTTAAATCTAGACTTATCACAATGGTCCATAAATACATTTGATAGGCCATCAATGTAATTTGTTCGAGGCAGATCCTCATCTAGTTGTGGTAGCCTCACACTTGACTGCTCAGAATCACCTGTTATCGCAAGTCCAACTATATCATTGACACTCATAAAACATATTTGAAAGAAAAAAGTTCATAAAATTATAGTTTTTATGTGAAACGGTCGACCAGTTCATACAACTGAATCAACCGACCGACTGGTTGAGTTAAGAAATTGGTTGTGAAGCTACATGTTAGTTTGTCGCCCTTTAGAAGCTAGCGCGACATGGTGAAAATATGTTATTTTGTCAAATCTTTTACAAATGGTGTTATTCTGCTAAATTTTTTAACTTACTATGCTAATTTAAAAAAATATATATAAGAATTAAGGTAGCTAGATTTTCGACATAACCATAAAGATATTGTAATAGCGGTTGCTTTTGAAAGTGCTTTGCGCTTGAAAATGAATCAAAATAATTTTTTTTTATTTTTAAAAAATTTATTTTTCACATCAACACACCAAAATGATTTAAAAATACACAAAAAATTAATTTAAAGTAAGAAAAAATCCAAATTTTCTAAGAAGCGCGATGTGGCCGCAATAACAAATAAGCATAAAATCTTTACTTATAATATTTTTTTCTCAATGCTTGTTAAAAAAAAATTCAAATGGAGTTTCTAAATTCAAAAACAATGTATTTCTATTAAGATAGTTTACAACCAAAATTTCAGAGAATTATATAAAGTAAATATTTATGGGATAATATTAATCATTGAATCTCAAATATAACCATAAAAAATAGTTATTTTGATTGATTAAGTTTTGAAAAATGAGACAATTTAATAAAAAAACGATTCAAGTATAAAAATCTAAATATAAAAAAATGACCAACTTCAAACAACTAATTTTGCAGTTAACTCCTAGAGTCGTTATTAGTGATAACGGAGTGGGGTTTCATTTAACGGAGATTGAGGTTGAGATTGAGTATGGTAAGGCCTTCTATATAAGGGTGGGGATGACATCTCTAGAGGTCAACGAGGTTGATGGCACGACTTTATCTCATGGTGGTTAGAATAAAAGGATGACGAGTCCTACATATATAAAGAGAGTACAAAAAGAAAACCTAATCCCATTGACTTAAACTATATAAAAAAAAAAAACCTTCAATGCATTAAGATTAAAGATAAAGTGTCTTGCTTTTTCCTTTTGGAAAACTTCAATTTTGAAGAGTACCTAAACATTGCTTGTATAACACCCATTTGAAATTAAGGCACATTAACTAATTGATATGGTTTTTATATGAAAATATGAAAACATATCTTTTTATATTATCTTGTTTCTTGTTCTTAACCTTTCATAAAGAAAATTAATTTTCAATTTTAGTTTTACTTTGTTCCTAGTCTCTAACATACATATCTTCTACAACAATTAATTCCATTAAATTTAACTACTATTTTTATTGCACATGATAGTTTTTGTGTGAACCGTGAATGGCACCAAAACAAATAAAAAAAATTCATATTGAATTATATAATGACTTGATCGTTTATTTATGGAGATAGATCACTACAAGATTTAACAGTTTTACCGACGGAATTTTTCCGTCGGCGTAAGACACATATTCCATCGGTAATTAATTTACCAACAAAATCACTGACGGAAATGCTCCGTCGGTGAATCTTTTGTCGGTAATTTTTTTTCCGTCGGTAAATCCGTTGGTAATAAAAAAATATTATTACCGACGGCTTTACTTACGGAAAAGACGCGTCGGTAATAATATTTTTTATTACAAACGGAATTTCCGTCGGTAATTATTTAAAAACATTTTATAAAAAATTCATTTTATAAAATTATAAAATAATTAAATTAACATAAATCAACACTCTATAATATATACTCAAAATGCTTGGAAAAAAGAATAAAAAAATCAACTCAAACAAATTTGCAACAAATAAATAAAATGAAAAAATAAATTCAATTAAAAATTGATCTCATATGAAAAAAAAAATCTCACAACAACATTTATACAATTATTAAGAACAAATACAGTGAAAAAAATCATGAAAAAAGAAGAAGAAAGAAAAATCTTACCTTAATGTAGTTGCAAGTGAAGCTAAGGAGAGAGAAATAATTCATAAAGCATATTAATTAAAACAAAACTAAGAGGATAAAAGAAGAAAGAAGAAGAAGACATACCCGAGCATGGAGGAAAAGAGAAGGAGATGAGGAGAGAAAAGAAGAGAA
>Ga0307518_10003906_pt1 | contig 10710 bp, 9 predicted proteins | sample 25_EM_MG_FD_203889 | JGI IMG/M metagenome (GOLD analysis project Ga0307518, IMG submission 203889) | Populus trichocarpa ectomycorrhiza microbial communities from riparian zone in the Pacific Northwest, United States - 25_EM | ecosystem: Host-associated > Plants > Roots > Unclassified | place... | reverse complement strand
AGCTGAGAATCTATGGCAGATATAACAGGCAATGCAGAATAAATCACAGGTGGCCAAGATTTGACAGTTGCCAGGAGATCTTTATGAAAAGACGGATTTGTTGCCAGAGCTACAAGAGCAACCTGTGCATCAAAAATACCTAGATCATGAGCCAATGCAATAGAGAAGTTATGAAAGGAACTGCATGAAGTTATTTTCATTCCGCTAACCTCATAGGCAGTATCACGAAGTCTTGGGTTTTCTGTTGGCATGTATGGGACCAACACAGGAAGCTGACGCAAATGAGCAAAATGGAAAACCCATCTGCAAAAGGAAGCCTCTAGTCAGTTATTAACAAGGAATGCAGAGAAGATATCAAATTAGTTGCTTTTCTTAAATCTTACCTCTCCCAAGCAGAAGCAGACCCTCGCAACAATTTGGGACACAAAGATGCAGCTTCACCATATTTCCTTTCCACAATCAAATGATCAAGATAATTGGATCCCACCTGTGCTTATAGCATAAAAATTTAAGCCATTACTCACTTCAAAATAACATGGATCTCAGAGAAGGACCACATAAGACAAAAAACAAATTAACAAGAAGATATCTACCCCGCATGCTTCTTTTTCTAAAATGAAAGATAATCATTACATGCAACTGCAGCATGAAAGCTTTATAACCTAAAACTGAAAGAACATATTGACGAAAAGAAATGAGTGGGTAAGACAGGGCATCACAATGCTTAAGAGTTCAAATACCACACAAATTGAAGAAACCATTATCCAGAAGAACTGTTTACTATGCATGCATCAATCAATATTGTGCTTCCAATCTTTAAATTCCTGGAAACCAAGCACAAATAAACTGAATGCTTAGCATTATCACGCAACGTGTGACTATTGAAACTTACGAGCACATGCAGAGGAAAATTAAAAAACTAGATTTATAACCATAAAGAAAAATGAAACAAAACTCATTTGATCATTTGTGCGCTGATAAGGAAGAGGAGAGGGGAGACAGATCTGTATTTTTAAAAAGCAACACCAAATTTTATGCAGAAATTGCTAATTCATAAAGGTGTACTTAAAGAGAGACAACAATGAAAAAATTTAGTTTCTGTACTGTAGCAAAAAGGTCTTCCTCTACAATCAAGATCAACAAAATGTTGTCATTTATTTAATTATAAAAGAAGTTATGCGTTGTATTTGTTGTACGAGACATGGCAAACCTCTAAATCTTTTAACGTTGTCTAACAGATAAATAAACCAAAATACCTCATCAATGAGTTGACTCCTGCCCTGACCTGCTTCAACTGCTTCTAATGCTTTTTCATGCCAACCATGTTCTAGAAGCCATGCAATATGATCTTCAGTATCCCTAACATAGAAAAATAAATTAAGTTCTCTTGAAAACCAAAAGAGAAAACAAAAACAAACACATGCCCAGGCTGGTGGATTGGGGAAGTTGTGGAACTTCAGATTGTTTTGATAAATCCAAGCTTAGATGCTTAACACATAATGCTCATGATAAGCTCATGCTTTGAATCATAAGGTGTCAATTTGGAAGGGTGAATGGGTGAGTTAAATGAGTTAAAAGAACGAACTAGGCACTCACAACACTGTTGATACATTACAGAAGAGAATAATTCAGGATAAAATCCAAACTGCCTATTCTTGAAAAGACAGCAAGAATCATTTAGAACTGAAAGGTGTTCTAAAATTAATTTAGAACACCATCGGAACCATCAATACCTACAAGCTCATAGCACAAGCAAGGAAATAAAATGACTCTCTTCAAAAGCTAAAATATGAGAAAGAATCAATGATAACCTAGGCTTTGCAATCACCACATCCTTTGGGGATACGATATAGTATAATGGTTCATCGCCAGCAGCCCATTGACCACCAGCATAGCTGCTACCTGCTTTCACATGAAAAAGTATTGAAGCTATTCAAATGTAGTCCTCTGGTATAAAAGACCATGAATTTCAAATAATCCAATATGTTAACCTGAGAAAGGAGCATGAGCAAGGGAATAGTCCTTCGCCTTGTAATGCTCAAAACGATGTACAGGTAGGGCATCTGTTGCAAGTTCATCATTATTCCATGTAACTACACGTACTTCTGGTCTCTGTGCATTGCCCTGATTAAAATAGATAATTGAGCAAATACAGTTTCTACCTATTTCCACAAAAGTGACTTGCAAACAGGTTTTCATGTTTTAAAACTAAAATATTTGCAGAAAGGAGCTAAATCACACTGGGAAGAAACATGTCATTGTCAACAATCCATTCATAAGCATGCTAACAACATAAATGAAATACAGCAAACATAGAAGCAAGCACCGAAAACCAAAGATTAGGTTCTGAAGAGAACAAGATCAATTAATAAAAACTGCTAAACAGATATAATATCTACAAGAAACATAAAACCCATGCCTTGTCCTGAAACAAGTAATTGTAAAAAAGAAAAGGAAGAAGACAAAAAAAAGCAGAACCCTCAAGCCCATGGAAGTGCACAACTCCATGACATAAAAAATGGTTCAGATTGCTAGCATTTTCAAGATGTAAAATACTAAAATTTGAATTTATGATGTTTAAAAAGATGTAGCAAAATCATGAACCTTAAAAAAACTGTAAAAGCTTGAAGATAAAATGACCCCAGACTAGAATAAAGACCTCAGGAATACACGTACACATAAGCAGTGTGTATTTCTCCATAAATGTTTTTTTACTGTTGTCATGGATCTAAACAGGTGAAGACCTAATTTCATAATAAATTGCTATCAAGATTCATTTTTTATATGCAAGAGATGAACTAAGATATGGATCAGAGTTCATAATTCAATAAAGTCCACATAGAATTAAAGAGAAGATACCTGTCTTGATGAAATGGTGCTACTACATTCCTTCTCTCCATCTTCTTCAACAGGAATGTAAGCTAGAACAACCAAAGAATCACCAAACGGAGCAATTCCTGAAATATAATAGGTGGTTTGAAAAGAAGCCACAATATCCACCTGGTTCATACTAGACATTGGAACATGCCTATATGTCCCATTGGCACCCTTTTGCTCATTAGCTCTTATCGATGCTATTTTCACAAACGTCCCCCACCCAATAACCAAGAGAGTATCATCCTGGATGTGATGGGATGCCACAAAGCCAGAGAGCAAAAACATTGTTGTTAATTTTGAAACCACTAGATTCAAAAATATAATAAACACAATGAAAAGAACAGTTGAAAGTATTCAATCAACTTACAGGGTCAACATTTTAACTAACCTGCCAAACCAAATGAGGGAGCAAAAGCTCAGGACGCGGACTCCCCCGCGGTCTTTCAATAAAAGTTATTCTTTGATCATTAGCGGCATCATAAACTTTCACACCCGCATCGTTAGCCCACGCAATGAGACTCGTTCTCCACTTCACAGCATGTATTGGACCTTCACCAGAGTGCAAAACCTAATTGCAACAAATAAATTCACAGCAGCATTCAATAACAAAAACCAGACTCTCAACCAGGTACACGATACTCATACTAGTCCATACCTGGTCGCGGTAGCCTAGCCATTTTTTGGAATTAAAACACAATTGACCAGCTAACCCACCAGCAACAAATCTTTTAGATGTTTTTCTAGAATATCCAGGGTCTAAAGCGATTGCCCTCATCGGCCGATGATATTCAAACCTCAAAACCTTCTCGTCGGTGAAAAGACTATTAATTACAACAGTGCCATCATCTGAACAACTTCCTATATATTCTCCTTCCACATCAAAGCTAAGATCATTAACCACCGCAGTATGTGCCGCAAATTCCTTAACCTAAATGCAGAAATTTGACAAATTAATAAGCAATTGTCTCGAAAGATACAGAGAGAAAGCGATAGAGTGAGGTGTCACCTGGTTGCCGAGGAAATCGAGGATGTGAACGGTGCCGTCGAGAGTTCCAAGAGCGATCATACGTTCGGCAACAGCTATACACGACGCCGCATCACTGGATAAAAGGGTAGGTATGCTACCTCCCATTCTTTGGTACTTGAGTCTCGGTTCCTCTTCTTGTTCTTCTTCTTCTTCTTCTTCTTCTTGTTCTTCGTCTTCCTCATCGTCTTCTTCTCGCTCGTCATCGCCGTCAACGCCATTCTCCGACGTAATTGGAGTCATTTGGAGGATTGTAGGGTGTGTTTGGTAGATAAAAGAAAGGAAGGAAGGAATGATGGAGACAGAGAGATCTGTGTGTTTGGGTTGGGTTGGGTTGATGGTGGTAGTGGTAGTTAAAGAGTAAATTATACCTTGGCCCTATAATTTACAAGACGTAATTTAACTAGTCCCTTTATTTTAACAAATGATTATTAAACCTCTATTGTTTGGGATTTGGATCCTCTCTCATGTTTCTAAGAGAACATAACAGTTCATGTTAGTTTTGAAATCGATGATCTGTTTTTTATAAGATGAATAAAAACATGATAAATTAAATTATTTTCATTTTAAACACGTATTAAATCATTTTCATTTAATTTGGGTTTATTAATTTATATTGAATTAAAATGAGAAAACATAACACAATGGAAAATGAGAGAGGATCTTAATTTAATGGAAAAGTTAGACTCTTTGCTTATTTGTCATGCTAAAAACGTTGAATTTATACCAATTTGTTCATTGATTTCTGCTGTTGAATTTAGTCTAATGATCAATTGATTACTTTTAAGACTACAAGGATCAAATTGTTTGTTAAATAAGACTACAAAGACTAGCTGATAATTAACTCTAGTTTGATTATTAATTGACAAATCGACAAAGAAGTGGTGACGAATTATGGACGCCACCTGTCTACTGTTTCCTATTTTTATTTTATTTTTTCAACTCGGCACGGACTGCAGTCGTTTCTGTCTGGAGTAAAAAATGCCCCTTCTATTTGGGGTTTTCCTTTAATTTTATGTGTAAGCACATTTAAAAAAATTAATTAATAAAATAATACAGGAATAAAAATAATTATAATTTTAGTATAGTTGAAAGTTTCATAGATTCTATCTTTAATGTTTTTACGCAGAGGGTCGAAGGACAGTCTATTTTGTTATCATCTCCCTAATAAAAAAAAAATAGGAATTCAATTTACACCATCACAAATAATCAATTCTTCACCATTAAAATACAATTCACATAAATAGTATATAATATATTAAATTACAAATAATAAATATACACTGACATTTAAAACAACATAACATTTTATTAAAATTAAATTAACTATACATTTATCCATAACTATCATAACATATAATAATACGGAATTATATATAATAATCTTCTCATCTCATCCAACTCGAGGTCGGGTCTGTAATATCCATGTAGATTTGAGAATAACTAATATCATCTCAGCTCGTGGATGGACCTATGACGCTACTGGACGGGCCAGGGACGATCGTGGACGGACCAACATCCTCAACACTTCCACAATAAGTAATCTCATCTTCCGCTAATGGGAAAATAAAATTATAAATATATATTTTTTGAAATTTGAATTTGATTAAAAATTAAATTAAAAAAAAAGATAATTATCATTATCTTGATGATAAGGAGATAATGACAAAACACGTTATAGTCCCTAGTTTTTCCACAAGTTGACAAATCATACTTTTCATCAAAATAAATCCCTGGTCTTTAATTTTAAAATTTAATCCATGTAAAATTAAATTAAAAGTCAATAGGTCAAAATTGGTTTATAACAAGAACCAGTGGATCTTCCTCCCAAAAGTAAACTATTAGGCCATAAATGGATATTTAAAAGAAATATGAAAGTTGATGACACTATTAATAGATATAAAGTTACATTTATTGTTAAGAGTTTGAACAACAATAAAGTTTTAATAACTTCTATATAAACATTAATAGTCATCGCAACTATTAAGAGGCTTGAAATACATCAAATAGATGTAAAAAAAAAAAACTATCTTAAAATAATGACCTTTATGAGGAGGTTTACATGGAACAACCTGAAGGGTTTGTTGTCAATTAGTAAGAAAAGAAAGTTTGTAAACTAGTCAAATCATTATTTGGTTTAAAACAAGCACCTAAACAATAATATGAAAAAAATTATCAAAGTTATATTGTCAAATAAATTGAAAATCAACAAAGTTGGTAAATGTGTTTATGTTAAAAACACATATAAATGTTATGTCATTGTATATATTTATGTGGATGATATGCTTATTTTAAGCAGTAATGATCACATGATTAAGTCTAATAAAAAAATATCAACTAAACAAGTTTGACATAAAAAACTTAGGTATTGTAGATGTCATACTATGAATAATATTTCTTGAATGTCTGATTGATTAATATTGTTCTAATCTTATAATGTTAAGAATGTTCTTGACAAATTTTTTAACGGGTTAATAATATTATGAGAATATCAATGGACATAAGTGTCTATCTGTTAAAATATCAAGGTGAAAAAATAGAACAATTAGAATATTCCTAGATAATTAAGAACTTGATGTATGTTATAAATTGAACAAGATTTCATATTGCTTATTTAGTTAGCAAACTAAGTAAATTTTTAAAGTTATCCAACTATAGATCATTAGAAAGTAATACGAAGGGTGCTCAAATATTTGAGGTACATCATTGATTATGAGTTGCGCCATACTGGTTATATATATATATATATATATATATATATAAAATTCAATTTCTTTAAATATTAAATAATAATAAAACAATAATAAATAAAGTATACGCTTTATTTGATTGTCGAAAAGTATTTTTTTTCGAAAAATGGTTTTCATAGAAAGTAATTTTTTTTTATGTTTGATAATGTCATGGAAAATAAATTGAAAAATACTTTTCAATGTTTGGCTATGTCATGGAAAATAAGGTTGAAAATAAATTTTTAATCTTTTTTAAAATTTATTAAAAGAATAAAAATCAAACTTGATAAGTAAAAAATATGATACAATTAAAAAAATTAATTTTATAAATTATTTTAAATAAGACAAAAAAAAATTAAAAGAACAAAGACAAAATCTGACAGATAAAAAAATTAAAAGAGGATAAAATTGAGAAAAAAAATTAATTTCAAAAGTTATTTCAAATAAAATAAGTTGCAATAAAAAAATAAAAATTAAATGTGATAGATAAAAAAATTTATTTAAAAAAATAAAAGAAAAACAAATAATAAAAAAAATACGGACCAAAGTTGATATAAAAATTAAATTCTTAGAGAAAAAAATTGAAACAAAATATATAACAATAAAAAAATTGAAGACTAAATTTGATATAATCAACAAATAATAAAATATTTTTACAACTTCTAGAAAATATTTTTTGGTAAAATAAAAAACACTTTTTCTGGAAACAAAATTAATTTTTTGACTAAAAAATATTTTTTATTAATTAAGTTTTATAATAATAAACAAATATATAACAATTTATAATTTTCTATCAAACAAAGGAGCTAAATCTAAAAAAACCTAACTTGGCCAGCCATTGTGAATCCTAGCCCGATGATACTATAATTTATAATTACTTCAAAAACACTATAGAAATCACCCCGCCATGAGCGTGAGAAATAACATTTTTCAAAAGTCAGTCACACCTACAAAAAGAAGTCTATAAAGAAAAAATTACTACTCGTTAGCATATAATATAATTAAAAAAAAACAAAAGCTGCTTAGTGAATCCCTGTGCATTGTGTCTAAAATCACTGTGGATTCCTGTGCTGTTTTTACTGTGGATTCAAAGCATTTATGGGGGAGAGTTTTATTCACACAATGGATTCCTGTGCTGTTTTTACTGTGGATTCAAAGTATTTATCCGGGAGAGTTTTGTTCATTCTCGTGATAAGTTCTGGGCTTTTTTTCTTTTGTTAGTTTTGGTGGCTACGTGGCAAGCTCCCTGCCATATTTCTCCCTGTTTTTTTTCAACAAGTTACAGCTTCCCATTTCTTTCTTTTTGCACCAGAGAATGCCTTAGAGATAAACCAAGCAACAAGTTCATAGTTTTAGATCCACTTTGCAAGCACCATTGTGTAGCCCTTTTATCTCCTAACCCAGAACCATCAATGTTCAGATTTGCTTCTTTGTGGTCTTCTGGTGCAATGCGAGGCTATCTAGAGATTTGCTTACATGCTCCTTTCTTGGGGGGAGTGTGAGCATTTCTTTGTTGGCGTAGCACGGCTGTGCGAGTTTTGATGGCTTTATGTGCAGCTTTAACATCTTTGAGCTATTTTTTTTTCATCTGTGGTTCTTCTCAGGAGAAGAAACGTCTATGTTAGCTGAGCTGGTGAGTTTAGATGGGTTTTGGCTTGGCTTGGCTTGGGTTCTTGGTGAGGCTTTGATTTTTTTAGATTATTGACTGTTGCAGCATTTGGGGCCTTTGATTTTTTAAAATTGTTAGGTGTTGCAGGATTTGGGGCCTTTTATTTTTATAATCAGTGGGTGTTGCAGGCTCTGGCATGGTTGTTGTAGGGCTTGGCATGAGTGTTGCAGGATTTGGTATTAAATAAATGTGGTTGTACCAGGTTGCCTGCTAGTTGTTTAAGAGGGTATTGTTCTGGTTCTGTTGGATTGGACGTGTTCGGTTTATGGGAGATAAGTTTTTTTTTCCTCTGCTCTGATTTTGTTAGGTTTCTAATTATGATTTGTGTACTATTTGTTTGATTTTGGGGATTTTTCAGATGGTTTGTGCTATACTTTGGTTTGGTTAGGTTTCTGATTGTGATTTCTTTACTGTTTGCTTAAATCTAGGAATTTTTGTGTGTGGATTCTAACTAGGGTCGTGTGGGGCATTCGTCATTTTGTTGTACTATTTTCTTTTCTTCACATCATTGGTGTCGTCTCTTTCTTCTAGGGGTGCAGAGTGTGTATATAGTGGCATTCAAAATGTCTGTTTTGTTTCTTGGTTCACTTTTAGAGCTTTTAGTGCCTTTTTTAATGTGTTTGCTTGCTCTGTTCTTTAGTTGCCTTCTTTGATTGTCAAGGGTTATTGGTGGTTATTTAAACTTTTTTTTTGCTGCTAATGGGGATCTTCACCTCTTTGTTTGGTGGAAAATTATAGCAGTGATTGTTGTTCTATAATTGGAAAGAAACTTTGTGCTTGCCAGGTATATTACCTGTATGTTGGCATTATCTTTGTGTTTTATCAAATTCAATTTGTGTTTTTTGGTCATTTATTAGAGCTAGGTTTCTGTTTTGGTGACTATGGAGCATGCATTTTGTGATGTATTCAAGAGGTTTGTAGTGTTGTTTTGCTCTTGCATGCCTTTGTCACTATGTGTGTGTTAGCTGCCTGTTTTGTTTTGGGTTTGCATTTGGTTTAAGTGTTTGTTTTGAGGTGGGTTGGTTTGTGTTGATGCTTTGTTTCTTTTGTCTTTGCTTGGGTTCTGGAACTATGGGCTGGTATGAAAAAAAAATTATTTCAGAGGTTTTGAGGTGTTGATTGTCCGTGCAAATGTAAGGAACTATTTAGCTATCTTGGGGATTTAACATGGTTATTAATTTTGTTTTCTCAATTTACCAGTCTTCATGGTTGGTTGTTAGGTTGTTTGATTCTGTTTTGATTTGAAGAAAACAACAGTGTGGTTGGCTTGGATTCAGATTTCAATTTTATTATGTCTCTGTTGAGACTTTTAGTGTTTTTTTTTTACAAGCTCTTTATTTTGAGGGATTCTATTGGGTTGATTGGTCCGTGTTGATGCTTTGTTTTTTTTTTTGCCTGTTTTGCAGCTGGTTATTAGGGTCTTTGTTGCCTTTGTTTTGTGTCATTTCATTGGCTTGGTTGCTGCTGCTGCTGTGCTTGGATTTGCTAGGGTCCCTGTGCTGTCCAGGTTAGTTGTTTATAGCCTTGCGGTGTCTTTTGCCTTGCTTAGTTCCAGTTTGAGTGCTCTATTTTCTTTTTGAACTTTGTTGCTGTTTGGTCTGTTAAAAAATATGAATTCTCTTCTGAAATTGTTCAGCCTTTCTAGGTTTGTTGTTGGTTACATGTTTCTGGTTCTTTGTATCAAATGCAGTTGGTTTAAGTGTTTGTTTTGAGGTGGGTTGGTATGTGTTGATGCTTTGTTTCTTTTGTCTTTGCTTGGGTTCTGGAACTATGGGCTGGTATGAAAAAAAAATTATTTCAGAGGTTTTGAGGTGTTGATTGTCCGTGCAAATGCAAGGAACTATTTAGCTATCTTGGGGATTTAACATGGTTATTGATTTTGTTTTCTCAATTTACCATTCTTCATGGTTGGTTGTTAGGTTGTTTAATTCTGTTTTAATTTAAAGAAAACAACAGTGTGGTTGGCTTGGATTCAGATTTCAATTTTATTATGTTTCTATTGAGACTTTGTGTTTTTTTTTATAAGCTCTTTATTTTGAGGGATTCTATTGGGTTGATTGGTCCGTGTTGAAGCTTTATTTCTTTTGTGCTTGTTTTGCAGCTGGTTATTAGGGTCTTTGTTGCCTTTGTTTTGTGTCATTTCATTGGCTTGGATGTTACTGCTGCTGTGCTTGGATTTGCTAGGGTCCCTGTGCTGTCTAGGTTAGTTGTTTATAGCCTTGCAGTGTTTTTTGCTTTGCTTAGTTCTAGTTTGAGTGCTCTATTTTCTTTTTAAACTTTGTTGTTGTTTGGTCTGTTAAAAAATATGAATTCTCTTCTGAAATTGTTCAGCCTTTCTGGGTTTGTTGTTGGTTACATGTTTCTGGTTCTTTGTATCAAATTGGACTCGCATTTTGATTTTATTGTGTCTT
>Ga0307518_10003905_pt1 | contig 10712 bp, 4 predicted proteins | sample 25_EM_MG_FD_203889 | JGI IMG/M metagenome (GOLD analysis project Ga0307518, IMG submission 203889) | Populus trichocarpa ectomycorrhiza microbial communities from riparian zone in the Pacific Northwest, United States - 25_EM | ecosystem: Host-associated > Plants > Roots > Unclassified | place... | reverse complement strand
CAAGCTCACGAAAGAATTATGGTTATGAGGTAGGTTTAACCTTCGTACTTTTTGACACATGATGTGAATTAAGTTCTTTTATACCAGTCATGGGATATGTTTGAATCCTGGGAATTTATCTATAAAGTGTCTTAAGTTATGAAAATCTATTTACGAGTAGTTGAAATATTTATCTTGATGAAATAATTAAATAATTTGATTTTATAAAAAATATAAATGAACATTGTATTTACAAAAAAAAAAAAAAAATTAGTTGAAGTGGAGTCGTTTTTCTAATATTATAGACAAACGACACATTATTTATAAAATACATAATCACTTTACTTTAGTTAGTAGAGATATAGTTGTCCAAGAATTTCTTTATAAAAGATACAAGAGAAAGCAACCTATATATCAAGAATAAAGATTTATAAAGATAAATTTACAAGATTGCTTTGGTTGTCTCAATTCATTTACATGACCAAGATGCTAAAATGGTTTAGCATGAAAGAATCCAAAAGATGATACTTATTTGTTTTGCATATGCTATGTCCCTATAAGAATATGTGTTTAAAAACATAAATTGAGAGATGTATGATGTAAGTGATTCAACATACTTTGAAAATGTTATGAACAAGACCATATGCATCTTATACTTTGAATATAATGAGTAAATACTAATTTAATTCAGGTGAGAGTCGCTGGAAGATAATTAAAAATATTATTAAGTACATAAGATGAACTAATAATGTTTTTCTGACCCATAAAGGAGATGAATTAGTAGTTCATGGTTATTTAAATGCTAGTTTTTAATTAGATATTGAAAATAAAAAATTTAGTCTAGTTATATTTGACTCTAAATAATGGTGCTATGAGTTGGAAAAATTCTAGACAAAACACTAGAATAGATTCTACAATTAAAATTGAATACACCTCAACGTTTGAGGAAAAAAAATTGTTTAGATTAAGAAGTTCATCACCGAATGAAATGTGATTTCTAGCGTTGTTGATTTAGTAGCCGTGTACTATGATAACAATAGAGCCATTACACTAGCAAAGAAACTACGGTTCCATCAATGATAAAAAAAATATACTTACATAATTTTATTTAATTATAAAATCATAAAAATAAAAGATGTAAAGATAGAGTGAGTACTCACTAAAAAAAAACCATGTAGATCATCTTACTAAGCCATTGCACACACAATTTACTATTTACTATAATAGTATATTTACATCATTGGCCTTCCTAAAAAAATAATGGTCTTGTTGTTGGGGGTATTTTGATATTTTCACAAAAGAATTGACCAAAGGTATATATCTTTTCAATTTTTTTAGTACAATGAAATTATCTAATTATCTTATAAGTAAAAAATTTTAAAATTGACAGAGGTGTTTTTATCTTTTTATTTTTAAAAAAATACAATAAAACAACATGCATACCCTTATAATAATAAAAAATTAAGCCATGTGTATAGGGCCTTTTGGTCTTTTCACTTTGGCTCTTGTGATTTTCAGGTTCATCAAAGGCATTGTGGTCCTTTAATAAAGATTACATATTAATTAAATTAAAAAAGTAACTAGGGCGTGCAATGCACGGGTCAGCGCGTGCGGCGCCTCCTAGTAACATAAGATGCCTTTTTGTTGTGTCCTCTTCCTCCTAGCATGACTTGTGTTAACGATGATAAGACTGTTTGTCACCGGTCAATCTTTCCCCTTTCTTTTCTCTCTCCTTCCCCGATAATTACATGCCAGTCCACTTTGTTATTGATATTTCAACTTCGGTTTTTATTCTTTTGATTTTTAATTTTTGTTTATTGTTCTTGGCATTTTTAATTTATTTATTTTCAATTTAGTTATTCAATTTCAAATTGTCATATATATTTTTTTTCAATTTGACTCTTATTCTTTTGATTTTTTGATTTTTTGATTTTTTTTTCAATTTAACTCTCTAATAAAAAATTTCTAGTTATCATCTAATTTGTTTTTTATTTTGCTTTTCACCTTGATTTTTTTAATTTTTATTTTTTTATTATCTAATTAAAATAAAACCTAACTAGTAATTGATTGATTGATTTATTTATTTGAAACAACTTGTAATATCTATATATATATTTTTTTATAAATAATATGGACCCACACGATATATCGCATGTCAACGTCTAGTTGAATCTAAGCATGCGTTGTTCCCCGTCCTAATTCCAAGCTTGAAAATCAACGCTTATGTTTTCTTGAAAGATTCCCAATTAATATTTTTTTTTTAATTTTTGCCCCAGTGAACTACATGCATTTGATGAAAGGTTTCTATTCGGTCCGGTCAAATTGACAATCCCATAAATAAAAATTGCCGTCCCTTGTTATCAGGACCAAGATAGTCGAAGAACAATATATATAGACTAGAAGACGGGCAAAAGGAAGAAACAAAGCAGTTTCCTCACCTGGGAAAAAGGAATCATCATCAATTCAATAGAAAATGTAGCAAGCAAGGCAAATTCACTTGCCAACCGAACATGTGTTCCGGAGAGCTTGAGTCACTTGATCTTTTCTTCATGTGGCAGATAATTGAAGCTGCACATCAAGACACGACAACTTGCTCATTGCATCTGGACCTCTTTTTTTTATTATTATTATTTATTCAGAAAAGAAATACAATGAATGCTACGTATCAATTTGTTCTGCGAGTTATGATTGCTCTATAGCAACCTGTTCATTGCTGAGCTCAGCAGCAAAGGCAAGAAACCTTCGAAGAGAAGACAAAAACTAGAAACAATCTCCCTGTCCGTCAAAACTGGGGTGAATTTTACAGCATCTTCACGATACTAGCAGCAGCAGCAGTAACATTTGTTTAATTGTTTTGTTTCCATATATATATATATATACATATTATCCAGCAAATTCTTACGTGCCTAAAGCAGGAATCTTACATTATCAGAGCACTTTGAAGATTTATGCAGGACGCCATTTGGCCCGGATTTCAGATGAAATCCATCACATCAAACGATGCTATCTATGACAATATTGGATTAAATAAGAAATGCAAATCCCTAAGATGATATAATCTATGATTGCAATGTAATTAGAGATTTAGGAGATTGCAGACACTGTGAAGTGTAAAGACTATTTATTCAAAATGATGCCAAACTTTTCTGTAGTTTCTTCCTTTAACTTGTCGTTTCTATTTGACATTTACGTTCGCAAGATTTGCCGTGCACATGTTCTTGCAATATTGCATCATCTTCTAACCGCATTACATTGACATATTCTTACTATAAAAAACAATTTAATTATTGTGATACAAATATAATAATGCTAATTTCATCCTAGTTCTTTTTTTTTAATAAAAAAATTAACTATTGAAACGTGTTTATCGTTGATGTTAGATACTTTTTAAAATAGCTTTATAATTTAAAATTATTAAAAACATATTAATTTACTATTTTTTAAAATCAAAATATTGTTTAAAAACATCTAAAAACAAAAATAAAAATTGTTTCAAATACTTCTTATTAATTCGAGTGTCTAAAAATAAAATTCAGTCATTTGATGGATAAATTTGGGGGAAGAATCTTACAATTATAAGGAAAAGAAAATCAAGAAATCATATACCTAATCCCTTAGATAATGAAATAGGAAATTCCATTATTAAAAAAAAGAAAGTTCATTACATCCATATAAAAATTATCCAAAAAAAATTATTGACAACCTTTTCTTACTGTTATAAAAACACCAGTATAGTATATATAAACAGTGACTCTTGACTGTTTACGTGTTTAACAGCAGCAGCCAGCGGCATCATCATTCCCCAGAAACTGTAAATAAAGGCAGCACCAACTAATCAAAGTTTGAAACTTTACAAGTTTTTTAACTCATATCTGCGGCTGTGAAGAAGAAAACACCAAAGGTAATCAATCATTCACACGTGACATGCCTCTATAATTATAAATATGGTATTTGTTTTTTTTTTTGCTCTGCAAACTGGGCATGGTTATCTTCAATTACTGAATCAATCTGGGGCTCTGTCCATTTTGGATAGAAAGAGAAGAAAAAGAGGGGAAAAAAAAGGAACATAAGAAGAGAAAACGAATTCTTCCACTTTCTCTCAAAAAGGGTCTTCTTTTTTTGCTATCTTTTCTCAGATTTTAATGGGGTGTTGAGGATTCCAGTGTGGCAACTTGGGGTGAGCCTTTTTCAGTCCAAGCTGTCTTTTTTATGTGTAAGCAAGTAGTATTAGTTGTTGTTGAAAAGATAGGACTAGTTGACCCATCCTGACATGATTTTTTTTTCTCAGGATAACCCATCAACATCATTCATAATTTCTACGGCTGCCCTTTGTAAATTGCTTTCCCTTTTTAGGCGATTTTTTGACCCATTTTTTTTGTTTTCTTTCATGGGTTTTTTCTTTTGGTTTATCTGATTTCTGGATTCTCCCAATTTTTGTTCAATCAGCCGCTTAATTCTGTTTTATTGAACTTGTGGGTTTTGTCAATAGAAGCATAGTAGAAGTTGCAAAGTCATCAACTTTTATTAGTTTCTAAGTAAAGTTCTAACATTTACAGTGATATAGAGAAGGAGGTGGGGGAGAAGTAAGGTTGTGCACTGTGAAGGTCAGATTTTTTTTTTTAAACAGTTTGTTTTTTGTGCAACTTCTCACACTTAAGTGGTACATGTTTTGAAAGTAAAGTTTTGAGTGCTAGTTAGTAGTTACAATGTCAAAGTCTTGACAGTGCTAGTACTGTGAAATTGAGTCGTAGGCTGCCTTTCATTGTATGGTGTTTTGTACAGTTACTGGGGTTGGACAGTGAGAAAGGAAGGAATCTGGAGTTAGTTTTTTCCAAGTGGGTATTTAAATCTGTGGTTGATACCTGAGGTATTGCTTAAAGGTTTTTGCTGTTATTTGTGCTTTATTGATGGAAACAAATATGATTATCATAGAAAGTCTAAGAGGAGAGATTTTGCTGAGGGTTTTGAATTTGACAAAAAATCGAAGGCTTCTTTCTTTGTTCAGTGTTTTGTAGTTTGATCTTAGTTTTTCCTCACTGCTGAGACCCAAATGGGATGCATGGGATTATTTGCTATTTCAAATGTTTCTACAGCATAACTTTACCTCTCTCTCCTTTGTTCTAAAAGTTTCTATTTTGGAACGCAATCTTGCTCTTTATTTGTGATTAATTCTACTGCTTAGTTAGATTGGGGAAAAAACAAAAGAGTTAAAGAGGTTGTAGCCTATATGTACTGTAAAACTTGTGGATGAAAGGAGATTATGACATGATAAATTCTTTGTGGGCCTGTGCTGTTAAAACTGTTGTTATCAAGTAGGGGACACAGTTAACTTGTTTTTGTTGGAATTAGAAATGGCCTTGTGAACGCTCCTATTATTCACTGCAGGCTTCTAGGTTTTTCTTCTTTGTTTGATTTCTCCATTGTCCCTTTCATCTCTCACAATCCCTAAACCTAATTACCATTTACCGTTAAATTCACCGTAGCATTAATTTCTGTATATTGTTATTTGCTGCTATTTATTGCATCTTCGAATTAGTGATTTTCAGATATTTCTCATGGTCTAACTGAACTTCGATGCCTTTTCATTTAACAATAGGTCAGCAATTCACAAGAGTCCAAGTTTTTGAATTGTGGAGCAAATCACCATTGAACTCTTCACATACTCCACTGGGGCTGTGATTTTTATTGGAGGTGAACTCTGGTTCAGCTTTCTTGGCCTTGCTTTTGTTTTCTCTTCTTGCTTATCTCTATGGCCTGACATATCCTGATTTCCCATAATTAAAGTCTGTTGTCAATCCGGTTGTTAGTGATTCCAAATTTAGAAATAATTCAGATCCTACTTCCAAGAAAATCTGTGGTTTTGGCGAGTGGCTTTTAGGCTGGCCTAGATTCTGGAGCACTTTGGTAGATATCTTTTCCTCATCTTGTGAGTGCTATTAGCTGTAGGTAACTCAGAGAAGACTAGATGTCTGTGGATGAAGGGGGCAGTGGTTCTCTGTGGACTAAAGAACAAGATAAGGCATTCGAGAATGCCCTTGCTACTTATCCTGAAGATACTTCAGATTGGTGGGAGAAAATAACAGCCGATGTACCTGGGAAAACTGTAGAAGAGATTAAACATCATTACGAGCTTCTGGTTGAGGATATTAGCCAGATTGAAGCTGGCTGTGTACCATTGCCTAATTATAGCTCTTCTTCAGAAGGTTCAACGAGCCATGCCATTGATGAAGGAACTGGAAAGAAGGGTGGCCACTTAGGGCATCATAATAGTGATTCCAATAATGGAAATAAAGCTTCAAGGTCAGATCAGGAACGCCGTAAGGGAATTGCTTGGACTGAGGATGAGCACAGGTAAATTAATAAATTATCATTTTATTCATCATCAAATCAAGTGCTCTGATCGTTATCGTTGATTGAGTTGTTGCAATCTTTGATTTTCTCTGACTTAAATTATTATTGCTATGTTTTTTCTGCCAAACGCACCTTAAGACCAGCTAATCTGTGATCAAATCCATAGGTTTAGGAAATCTTGAGATGATAGGAAGCAAGTGAATGATAGTTGATTTCGAAACCGTGAGACAAATGTGTTTCACTTTCTGAGACTTTTAGGATGGAGCACACCTTTTATTCTCTTTTATGGTAATGTGTTCCTGAATGAATGGTGTTCAACCTCATATTTTGCATTGGATTATTTGTTTTAAAACATTTAGTACATAGTTGTACCTGCGACAATTGAGGATGCTGGTCTAGGGACTGGGAAGTGAAAGATCCTCGGTTTTGTAGGGGGATGAAATGACTAGTCTTAATCTAAAGCTAAATCAATAAACCTAATTGACTTGCATTGCTTGAAACCTTGTTATCTAGATTCAGTTGTCAGAGAATAACTGAGATGATGTGATTGATTGTCTGAAAAGTTGTTCCAACTGACGAGCACCTATATGTGTCAAGCATGTAAATGGAAGCTTGAAACTGATGCATGAAGTAGAATCTTTCCTTGGTGCGCATTATTAGTAGGTGTTGGAATCTCGTTTGTTTCTCTGTATTCACTTTGCAATAATGGTAATATTAAAGAAGAGTGAGGAAAAAAAGAAGAAGGATTTACATTGTTTGGTTGATTGAGCTGCTCCATTGACAGAGACAATGGAAGAATCACTATACAACTGGAGATCTAGTATGTTCCCTCTCTTGCATGCCCTAGCCTTAAGACAGCTATTTGTCTTGAAACAAACTTTTACTCTATCTAAAACAGAAGATTACATTATTCTCAAGTTTGTACTTTGTTTATAGTTCAACACCTTAGCATTGGATAAGAAATGAACGTGTTTGTATCTCATTTGTTTAGGCTCCCTCTGATTTTTCTCGGCCTTGGAGTTGGATAAATTCTCGAGACTTTTGATCAGGGTGGAGATTAATCAAATGATATATGATCATGTTCAACATTTTAAAAAGACTTAAAACATGTAAAGTTGTGGTGAAGCACTAAATTCCTTCTCGCGTTCATTCATTAACACCTATTATACTCCTTAATGCTTTTTGGATGTTTTATTTGTATGAACCCTACAGCATTTAGGTTTCAATAACGAGGTTGGAAATCCTAAAGATTTATAAAAACTAGTGTGGTTTGTGTCTATGTTTCTACATTGGCATCCACATGGTAGTGGATGCATTTTGATAAATTTGTCATGTTATTCTAATAGAGAAATTCACAAAAATTCTGTACATAGGATTAGGGACTTGTTTTTACAAATCTATGAAGCTTTGTTGTCAGTCATTCCACTCCTTTTCTTCTATCTCTCAGAAAGATCACACTAATGGAGCTATTTATACACGAGTTTTTGGCTCTAGCTGATAGTATGGCTTCATTTTGATGTGTTCTGGTGGTGGATTGATTAGAAGGTCACAATGGGTGTGTGCTGGGGGTTGCGGGGACAAGGATCCTTTTAAAGTTGCCAACGAAAAACCTAGATCTATGAATTGTTGCAACAGTTTCTTAGTAAAACACTTTCCTCCTTGAATAAGGAGACCACAAAGCCTAGATTATGTTGGCTTTGTTAAGGGAGTCTTTGCAGCAACAACTGGAGAAATTGGTTGAAGAATAATGGTGCATAAATTTGCAAACATTTAGCAGTCAAAATTCAGTGAGGTTCTTCTAGGGGAGATTCCTAGAAGACCTTAGTGGGATCATTGCTTTCTTTCTTTCTTTCTTTTTCCTCCCTTCATTTCTCTTGGTCTTTGAAGTGAATCTAACTTCAATTGCACATTTTGCTTGTGATCATGGCCTCTTTGTGACTGTTATTGGAGGTTTGGAACCAAAACTTAAAAACGCAATTATGAGCTCAGGATTGCCTTGAATATGTAAAGCTTTGTCTTGCTTCTTGTGGTCTATTGAATCTGTTTTCATCGTGTGGTTTTGCAATACCAATATCCTTCTGGTCACACGCTCGCGGAGATTCCTTTAATATGATTGTGATAATATTGGGTCCATAGCCTGCAATATCGTAATTAGTTAGTTTAGGGTCATCCATTGAAGCTTGCAAAATTAAGTTTCCATATGAACAGAACAGGTGATATGGACTGACTTTGGTGTGGAGGCTGCTAGCATTTCTTAAAGGTTTACATGATAGAGTGAAGTGTAATTATTTCAAACTCTTTCTTAAAGATCTCAAAAAACTTTGTAATCACCACTTTGCATTTGACCATGGGTTTTTGTTACTTGGGCTGTTGGGGTTGCTAGGGGTAATTCGTGTTCCAACTTTTTAGTGCAATTCTAGGGCACTTGCACTCTCAGCAAGTCACTGTTCTCTCTGGCGTGTCTGGTCTGGAGTAGCCTATGCTAAGCTTCTGGTTCTTTAATTAATAAAGTTCAAATCTCCCCTTCTAAATCTCTCTCGTGCTCTATTTTCCTGCACTATTTTACACAAATAATCAGAGGAAGACATGAGATTGTGTCATAAGTTTTTGTTGAGGAGCTGTAATTGCATGGTTTTTGAATTGGAGAACCTTTAATGTCCTATTGAAGGATAAGTGCTGTATTTTCCTCAGTTCTCTTTTATGGCAATGTGGATGTTTTCTTCCAGTGAACACACTTAGTAAGAATCTATAAGCATGTTATAGTAGAATTTTGTTGGTGGTGCTGATTCCTGTATCCTTCTGATAAACAGGTTATTTCTTCTTGGTTTGGACAAATATGGGAAGGGTGATTGGCGAAGTATATCGAGAAACTTTGTCGTGACAAGAACACCTACACAAGTAGCAAGCCATGCTCAAAAGTATTTTATTCGTCTCAACTCAATGAACAAAGATAGGAGGCGATCCAGCATTCATGACATCACCAGTGTTGGCAATGGAGACGTTGCAGCACCTCAAGGACCGATAACTGGTCAAACAAATGGTTCTGCTGCAGGTTCCTCTGGAAAGGCAGCAAAACAACCACCTGCACAGCCAGTTGGTCCCCCAGGAGTTGGTATATATGGTCCTCCAACTATAGGCCAGCCTATAGGAGGTCCCCTAGTCTCGGCAGTTGGCACCCCGGTGAATCTTCCAGCACCAGCACACATGGCTTACGGTGTTAGAGCCCCAGTACCAGGAACAGTGGTTCCTGGTGCACCGATGAACATGGTTCCTATGACATATCCAATGCCGCACACAACCACTCATAGGTAAAAACATATGTGGTTGGCGACAAGCATGCAAAAGACAGAAGACTTTTTGCTTGTGCTCATTTTGGGTTACAGGGTTCTCCATTTTAGCCTGATTAAGGTTCCGCGCTTCTGCTTATCGGCAAGCAAAAGTTGTCTCATGTCATTTTGTTTACTCGGGTGCCACTCTCAAGTCTCAAATAAGCCACGGGGAGAGAGGAACTATAGACATCTGTATAGGCAGCAGCTTTGGGAAAATATGGCAGCATTTATGGGGTAGGACAACGTTTAATTTATCCTTCATAGTTTTACATTACAAGCTCTTAGACATGTAGAAGTAGACAATTAATGTATTTTTTTTTCTTTCATGACCATAAGTTGTAAAGAACCCGTTTATATTTCAACTCTTCACAGTTGCATATGTAGTCGATCACATATTTTGCTGCACCTTGCTACTAATTTCTCGAAGAGTTGAAGGATCATTGTTCTCAGATCTTTGCCTGGGACGAACCCTCGGAAGTTTTATGGAACACAGGCACGGGCATGTATTCCGTTTGAATGCATAACCAGGCAAGCACGAATTTATCTGAAAGTCAAGAATGTATTCTGTTTGTTCATGTAGCAAAAAAATTCAACGATTTCCTACTAAGAAATTACGTGACAGCAACAGATAATCTTTGGTGCTTTATTTTCTTTTTTCAAAGATCCTATCTGCAAGGCAAGTCATATATGGACCAGAAAATAATTTAGACAGCCATGTTCATGTAGCAAAAAAAAATTCAACGATTTCCTACTAAGAAATTACGTGACAGCAACATTATTTTTTCCTAATGGACTAGTCAATATTCAAACAGTACAGCACGTAAGCACCAGTAATAAATACGCAAAAAATCTTTTTTTTTTTTTTTTTTTAACCCTGGGCTCTTCAGGAATAATGTTTGCCAATGGAGAACTAACTCCGTATGAGGAAAAAAAAAAAAAAAACAAACATCAAACAGCGTGGTTTCACGGAGGATGGTGGGCTGATTATGGGCCTACTTGAACTCTAGAGATGAGGCCCAATTATTACAATGGGTAGGGCCTTGCAAAACCTCT
>Ga0307518_10003904_pt1 | contig 10715 bp, 10 predicted proteins | sample 25_EM_MG_FD_203889 | JGI IMG/M metagenome (GOLD analysis project Ga0307518, IMG submission 203889) | Populus trichocarpa ectomycorrhiza microbial communities from riparian zone in the Pacific Northwest, United States - 25_EM | ecosystem: Host-associated > Plants > Roots > Unclassified | place... | reverse complement strand
ATAACTTGTTGTGCTGATATGAGGAAGATTTTTTTTTGGGGGGGAGGGGGGGCTGGTTGTTTGCAGATGGGGAGAGTTGGGATGAGGAAGAAGAAGGAGAAATAGGGGAGGAGAGGGTCGGCAGAGCTGTCATATATTAACTTTTTCCGACGGTTTCACCGACGAAAACTCCATCGGTTATTACGTCGGTGATTCTGACGGAAACATAGACACGTCACTGTACGGATCTACCATTTCAAATCCCTCGGTGAGTCCATCAGCAATTTAAACGGCGAACCGGTCACATCACTGTACGGGCTGTCGTTTTGAATCCGTCGGTGATTCCATCGGAAAAAAATAACCTGCCAAAACCTCCACGTCAGCGACCCGCCTTTTTTTTAAATTCGGAAAAGTTTCCGTCGGTAATTACAGACTGAATTACAGACAGAAATTTTCCGTCGGTAATTTCGACCTCAAAATACCGACAGAAATATTCCGTCGGTAAATCCGTTGGTATTTAGCGAATTTCTGGTAGTGCTGAAATAAGATCTTATGGAATAATTTTGGAGAATTTAGTATTACATATGCTTTAAATCACATCCTTCCACATGCTCGACTTCTCCAAACCAAACCTCCATAGCCATTTGAACAGCAAAGCTTTGTTTTTATCTCTTAGAGATCCGATCCTAAGACCACCAGCACTTTTTGGTAGATAATTAGTTAACCAGCTAACATTGCACGTTTTCTTACCTTCTTCTTTTCCTGACGACAAGAAGGATCTGAATTTCTTTTCAATGGATGTTGCTACTGCCACAGACATAAGAAACAAAGAGAGAAAATAAATGGGCAAATTACTTAGGACATATTTGATTAAGCACAACCTGCCCTTAATAGATAAGAATCTGCCTTTCTATGAAGCCAACCTAGCGCTAATATTATGAATAATGGGATTCCACATCAAAGTTCTAGAGCTTGCATCAATAAGAAGGCCAAGATATTTGAAAGGGAGAGGCTCCTGCTTACATCGAAGAATCTGAGCAGTGTAATCACACATATGATCTTTTATACCCACACCAAAGATACTGCTTTTGGAAAAATTAACTTTCAGACCCCACATTAGTTTAAAGCACAAAAGGATGCGCTTAATATTCTGCATGCTGAATAAGGAGGATGAGATGAAGATAAGTGTGGCAACCACAAACTGAAAGTGAGATAAAGTAAAACCATCATAGCCGATGTTGATACCCTTGATCAAACCCAGATCACAGCCTCGCTGCAACATACAACTCAACCCCTGAACTGCAATATTGAAAAGAAAAGGAGAGAGAGGGTCTCATTGATGTAAACCTTTTTCCAAGCTAAATTCCTCTATGGGGGATCCATTTACAAGCATTAACATCTTTCCTGATGAGATGCATTGCATGATCTAACCTCGTCATCTACTACCAAAGCCTATACTACCCATTACTTCATTAATATATTCCCATAAAATAGAATTGAAAGCTTTGTGAAAGTCTAGTTTGAAGAGATATCCTTTGCACTTTCTCTTCTTTATGAAGTTAATCGCCTCATTAGCAATCAAGACGCTCTCTAAAATTTACCTTCCTTTGATGAAAGCATTTTGGTGATCACTGATGACTTCTGACATAACTTGCTCCACTCTGGTTGCAAGCAGCTTTGAAATAATCTTGTAGAGGCTTCCCATCAAACTAATAAGTCTAAAATCCTTCAACTTATTGGCACCTTTTATCTTCAGGATAAGGGTAACAAAAGAGCTATGATGCCTAAAGGAAGAAGGTTTGTCCGATAGAATTCATCCACCATTCGAACAATATCCCTCCTATGATGTTCCATGCTTTTTTAATGAAGAAGAAATTAATACCATCAAGGCCTGGAGCTTTGTTTCCTTCTCAATCCCAAACAGCAATTTTGATCTCATCTATAGAGAACATAATTTTTAAAGTAGCCAAGGATGTGGGCTGAAGCTTTAGAAAATCCAGATTGTAGCAAAAGGCTCTAGGTCTGTCATGATGAGAGTATAACTTACTGAAGAAATTAAAGACAACTATATTCACATCAGAAGGTTTCATTAAAATCATTCCATCAACATCCAGGAAGAAAATCTGATTTTTTTTGTCTTGTTGTGGCTGATAGATAAAAGAAACGAGTGTTTCTATCTCCAAGCTTACACCATTGAGCTCTTGACTTTTGGTGCCAGGCAAATTCTTGCATTTTGTATAAGGTTCTGAGACTTGAGGAAATAGTGTTGCTTTTGATTAATTAATCAGCTAATAAGTCTCTGTTTTCTTTTTGAGAATCTAGAGAGTCTGTTTCCATTTATAGAACTTGCTTGTAAGTGTTGCCCACGACATCTTTGCTCCATTGCTTGCGTATTTCTTTCAATAACTGTAAAGCTGGGGTCATACTCCTTTTACCATAGTTTGTAATCAAGATTGAATTCCAGTAGTTCTGTATCATCTTTTTGAAGCCAGAGATGAGCCACCAACAGTTCATAAACCGGAAAGGCTTTGGACCCCAGTTTGTAGAGTCCACCTGCATACGAAGAGGTCTGTGATCTAAGAAGTTCTTTGGAAGCTGATACAGAGTAGAAGATGGGAGAGATTGAAACCAATCACCCGACACAAACATTCTATCAATACGACTCACTGCATTACCTTTAGACCAAGTAAACTTCTTCCCATTTAAAGGAAGTTCAACAAGTTCGCAACAATCAATACAATTCTTAAATCTTGTCATGGAAGATGAAATTTTGAAGCCACCTTTTCTATCTGATGGGGAAAGTGTTTTGTTGAAGTCACCTGCAAGACATCATGGCCTACTGACGTTGTCTTTGAAAATAACAAGGTAGTCTCATAGCTCCTTCTTCAGCAGCCCATCGTTTGGAGCATAAACAAAAGAAACCAAGCATTCCAAATTGAAACGACAGAACACACCTTCAATATGCAAAATACGACCATTCATAGCAATTGAACAACTGGAAACACAAAAGGATGTTGGATTCCATATGCATAGAATACCCCTAGAAAGGCCTAAAGAAGCATTTCATACCAGTCCCTAGAGTATCTACCCTAAATCAAATTAATAATGCAATCATTGATATTTTCCAGTTTCGTTTCCATAATACCCAGGACATCCAGACTAAATTTTCTAACCAAATTCCTCGAACATCTTTTCTTATCTCTACCTCCTATACCACACGCATTCCAGATAATAATATTACCCATAGAAAGGATTAAGAACCATACATTCAACGAGACAATAACAGGCAAGCTTACTGCTTCTTCCTTCTAATCCACTCCTCCTACTCTTTTTTCTATAAATCCATGTAGTGTCTGTGTCATGAGGTGGCTTTCATCATGGATTTGCAATACAACTTTTCTAACATCCCAGCATGTATTTGCTTCATCCCGGGGGTCAGGTCGTAATGGATCATGTGCCTGATCACCAAATGTTGGAGAGAAATGAAAATGTGAGCTACTTGCCTCATCTTCACTAGTTAGTTCCTTTCCGGATCGAATTATAGCATTTCTATTCATGATTCCATTATTAGAGACTGAATACTCAATAATTCCTATCTCGGTTTGCTCAGAACTTTGATTTCCCATTATTATAATGTAATATTATGGATGAAATTTTGTACAAGAAATATTTATTTTATAATTGTTATGTTCACTAGTGTTATTGTGTTGTGCGAACAATTTTTAATTTAAGTGTTTGCAGGGAGGATAGATAGGCAATACAGACACAATCTGTCATGCACTGTGCACATCACCGATGAATTTACATAAGGAAATATACCGTCGGTATTTTTCAGAGAGTTGTAAAATATTTACTGCATATGCCACAATCACCGACGTCAATACAGACAGAATCATTCCGCCGGCATTTTCCAGAGGTGATGGGACTATTCACATCCTATGTCGATGAAGTCCTCTGAATCACCGATAGAATTACCAATGAAATGTGAACTCCAAAGTGTAGGTAATTAATTTTGGAGGGTTTTTTTAAAACTTTTAAAGCGAAATGAAAAATTAAAAGTGAATTCACCGACGAAATCACAAATGAATTAATTAAAAATAAGATTATTTAATAGTCCGTCGGTGATTCTATCGGAAAAAACGCAGTATAAATCCCAGCGAGAGCCCCTTTAGTTCATTTTTCTCTCTCCTTCATTTCTTTCATTTTCAATCTGAAATCTTTCTATTTTTTTTTTCTTTTAATATCTATTTGTGGTTCTATCTTCATCTTCAAAATTTAAAAGGTATGTATTGTGATTCAATTTACTTAATGATTTTCTATTTTTCGTCTTTTCTTTGTTTTATTAACAATATTTTTTTGTTTGTTTTGTTTTTTTGTATTGTACGTAGATAAAGTCTAAAAATAAACACAATATTAAGCTAAGCATTTTTCATTTCTAAAGTCTATAGTTTTTTTTTATAATTTGTTTTCTATTTTATTGTTTTTATTGCAATAATAATTGATTATTTTGTTGAATTTTAATTATTATTGTTCAATTTGTCGTATAAATGTTAATTGAATATATAGGATTAAGTTTAATTGTTTTATCTCAATTTTATTGTATATATCATAGTTTTTAAACCCGGCCAGGTAGTCGGCCCGGTCCAAGGCCCGGGTTCCGGGTTTTGACCAAGTCATCGGGTTGCCCAAGTCAATTATTTTTTTAAAAAAAATCAAAACAACGTCGTTTTAGTATAAAAAAAAAGTCAATGGGTTGCAACCGGGTTTTTGACCGGGTCAACCCGCCGGGTCACCCGCCAGGTCAACCCGGGTTTTTCCTTTCCTTATTTTTTCTTAAACCTAACCCGGTTCCAGCCCTAGGTCGGCTGGGTCCCAGGTCGACCCGCCGGGCCGGGTCGGGTTTCAAAACTATGGTATATATTGCATAATAAAGTGTTTGATTGTTTCCATGAATTTTAATTGTTATTGTTAAATTTATATAGATGTTAGTTGAATATATTGGATTAAATTTTATTTTTTTCTTTATTTTATTATTAAATTTGTATAAATGTTAGGTTATATATAGGTTTTTTTTTCTCTATTTTACGGTTAGAAACATTTTATTAGCATTTTGAAAATAAGATGAAATTAAATAATCTGAAATTTCTGGTATAAATAAAATAAAATCAATTAGTTTGTGGCATATATATTGTCAATATTTGCAGGTTTGAAAATTTTGGGTAGTCTCTAGTATAGGGGAGGTGCTGTTGAATTTTTTTTAAAATAATCGAATTTGATTAAGTAATTATTCATCAAATTTTTGTAGATGTGTAGAACAAAATCAACAGTAGGTCATGAGCATATGGTTACAGCTAGTTCTTCTAGCAACGAGGATGACGTGTCCTTAAGTGCCGATCAAGAAGAGATACATGCTGCGACTCATGACGCTACCTCTTCCAGTGTGGTTTCATAGTGCAGAGGCGGTGTGCTTTCACAGTGGGGTCAATTCACCCACAAGTACGAGGCACATTGGAATGATGACCTTTCAATGTAAGTTTGTTTTGGTTTTAATTTGTTTTTTTTACTTATAACATAATTTGTGAACAACTAATTAATATTTCGTTCATTTTATTTATTTTCAGGTTCACAAACATTGATACCGCCTGAGTAATAACATTGGCGTAAATCGTCGATGGAGATTCTATTATTTCAATAGAGTCAGGTTTTCAGACATCCTGATTGGAGACCTTATATCGATGCATGGTTTCGAAGATTTGAGGTTAGTGTTAACTTCAAATTTTATTTATTTTTTATGTTATATTGAAATTATTGATTTATTTTTAATAAATTATTTATACACAGAACAAATTCGAGTGGGATATCACTCATGACAATGTTGTGAGGAGGGTGTGGGAGAATCACGTGGCAACTATGTAACATGGAAAACGATACGATATTTTTTTAAAAAAATTTATATTTTAATGAAATCTATTGTTAATGAATTTGTTGTTATTTATAAATATATTTAACTTGCAACATTTTTTTCTTACTGGCCACGTCTCTTGGATGTGAGTCGAGCCAAATGGAGCTGCTTGTAGAGACACACGTGTGGAGTGAAGACCGCCAAAGGGGGGTGCAACAGTTCATCAACAACCGCGCTCAACACTTCGTGGTATGTTCATTCAACTATTTTATTTCGTAAGTTATTATTTTCTTGAATTGAATATGATGATTTCTTTTTTAATTTCAAGAGACATATAATAGCTGATTAAGGGAGAGATACGGGGACGATCATTCGACCCACCCAAATTTCAATCCGGATTTGTGGATGGAGGCTGGATCGTCTAGTGAACTCGATAAAAATCGGGTGTATGGACTCTCCAACACTACGGCCGAGAACTTGTGGGCGACCTGTAGTGTCTCAACCGTTGGGAGCTCTCAATCAGTATCGAGCACCCTCCAGTCTGAGGAGATCGATCGTGGCCTTGAAACAACACATGGCTCATCTCACCGAGCAATATTAGCAACTCTTAGTAGATTATAAACAACTCCGCCAGATGGTTATGGACATGAGATCACAAATTGGTGGTACGTGTACACCTCCTTTTTGGTCATATGGTCCCGGGAACGACCACCCCCCTCCTCCTCTAGCACCACCATTGTTCTAGTTTAATTTTTATTTGTACAAATAAAATTGTAATGAATATTTAGATTTAATACTATTCAATTTTATTTTTACATATTTTAGTTTTATACAATTTTATTTGTTAAATTATTTTCTTTTTTTATTATTCTATACAAATTAATATTAATTATTTTGTACAATTTTATTTTTTAATTATCATAGACGGAATTACAGACGAAATAAATCTGTCGGTATTTTCCAAAGAGTTGTAAAATATTTTCATATGCCACAATCACCGCGTCATTATTTCATCGGTGATTTACCGATGACAATACAGATAGAATCATTCCATCGGTATATTCCAGAGAGTTTAGAAAAAATTACTGCTTATGCCACTATCACCGATGGAAATATACTGACAGAATGATTCCATCGGCATATTTCCAACGAGATTTTTTTTCTTTTGGAGTGCATATTCCGTCTATAAAACCATCAGTTTTTAAATTTTTTTAACAAACAGAATTATCAATAGATCATCGAATTACCGACGAACGTATTCCATCAGGGAAGTAGTCGGTAAAATTTACACCGACGTAATGGTAATCTTATGTTGACGGAAAAATTTCATTTAAATGTTGTAGTGTATTTAATTAGAATTAATTATTGATCAATGAATTTGCATAATCAATGAATCTAAGAAAATTTATTGAACAAAATTAATTCAAGATTAATTGTAATTAATTCTTGACAATTAATTAAATTGCAGAAAACAAAGCTTGACTAAGATGGGCGCCTTAGCGCGTCGTTTTTAAGCTGGGGTGGGACCTGATCCATGGCCGGACACTCTCTCTCATCTGGGATCACATTACGTGCGGCAATTTGCAGCGGAGACGCCCCAACAGAACCTAGGAGAGGAGAATTTTCTGGGACTAGCCCGCTTTCCCTGACCTGCCTAACTGTTCTGTCTACGGATCTTTCATTGAAAAAATTCAATTGAACATAATTATTCAAGATTAATTAAAATTAATTCCTGACAATTCATTGTAACAAGATACAAAGAATGATCAATTATACAAGTAATATGTCAAAAACCATTTTTTCCAACAATTTTTTCTTAAGATATGATTTTAGAAAATTTAAGAAATAAAATATATCTTTTTAATGACCAGGATAATTCCTTAAAGCACAAAGGGACTCTTCTTGTTTTTTTTTTTTTTTTTTAATGCCTGGAAAGCTCGGATTTTACTTTTTGTTCTTTTGCTTATAATCGGAAAGGAATATGGTAGGAAGTGATTGGTGATGGTATTTATCTGCCCAATATGTTGATGGGAATGCTTCGGCCTCTACAGCAAATAGGAAACTTCTTGACAAGTCAAAGCGCTTTTAAACGTCATTTAAAAGCTATTTTCAACTGCATCGTTTTGATGTTTAAAAACTTTTTAAAATTACTTTTTTGATAGCATGTATTCGTAAACAATTTTTGCATTCACAGCCACACACACCTGTTCAAACAATTTATTTTTAATAAAAAATAATTTAACCGAACTGAATGTGTTTTTTTTTAAATTGAATTAAATGAAAAAATTAAATTGATTGATTCAATTTGGTTGAGTGTTTTATATTTTAAAAAACTAAATCTTTTAGTTAGAATATAATTATTTATTTTATTCAATTCCTTAAAATTTTAATTTTTTTTACTAATTTTTTTTATGTTTTTATATCGTTTTAATATACTGATATTAAAAATAATTTTTAAAAATTAAAAAATATTTTTTTAATATATTTTTAAATAAAAAATACTTTAAACTACAACCTTTACAACAATTTCACTTAACAATCAACCACCGTTTTTGGTGATTTATGCTAAAACTCAAGCATAAAACTCAATCAACAATATGTATTTATTTATCCACTGACAAGCGGACTTAACACTAGAAAGTCGAGCATGTAATGTCTGAAAGTCAGGCATCTGATGTTTCACCATCCCATAGTTCGTCGAGTGTCTTGTATGAACCATAAGTCTCGTGCACAAACACAGTGCCCTTAACCAGCCTCTCCTGCATGATAGAATCACAGGTTCAATCATCTAAATCACAGCGAAAACACTACTTTTACATAGCTTATAATCCCATAAAATCTACTGCCACACCATGATCCAAAAAGCTTAGTAATTATCTTGATCTAAGCATGCGCTAGTGCAAAGGAGAACTTAACACCTGCTGCCCGAAGCACTTTCTATAAATTCATGGCAGATTCTATTGATCTAACCTTGAGGATCATATGCTAAATGGAGCAAGTGCACAGAAAAGTTTACAGGCATAAAACGTTGAGGAAGAAATAACCACTGACTTGCCTGTTCAATTCCAGATAACTTGGCAAACAAATCTTCAGGAATAGACCAGTCAAAAATGTCAAGGTTTTCCTTGATCCTTGCCTCATTTGTGCTCTTAGGAAGCACACTGTGGCCCATCTGTAGTCCCCACCTAAGAGCTACTTGCGCAGGAGATTTGCCTAATTTCTCAGCAATCGTATTAAGAATTGAATTCTTGAGAACCTGGGTCTTGATCGTTCCTGCATCTGGGGAACCTAGCGGTGAATACCCCTACAGAAAAAAAGAAAACAAATTCTATCATAATTGTTATTTGGAAACTCGAATAAACTATAACGATCTACTTCTATTCACACTCACAGATAAATGGACACCCCTGGATTGACAAAATTCATGAAGCTTTGGCTGCTGCCACACGGGGTGACATTCGACTTGGTTAACAGCTGGAGGTACACGAGCCACGGCTAGCAAATCCCCAAGCTTCTTTGATGAGAAATTACTAACTCCAATAGCACGAGCCTTGCCAGAATCGTAAAGTGCCTCCATGGCTCTCCACGTTGCTGGTATGTTGGTTTGAGTAAGGTTTTCAGGCTTATAGCCCTCTGAACCCTTCTTCATGCTGACGGGCCAATGAATCTTCAAACATTTCACCACATTTTAGTGACAAAATTTAATTTCACAAAAGATAAATTCTGGTATGGATATTGAGTGTAAGAACATACCAGATACAGATCTACATAGTCAAGCTGCAAGTCCTGCAAAGTCTTCTCTAATGACTCCGGTACATCTTCCGGTGCATGATCATTACACCTATAGATCATCATACTTTCTTTTACAATCCAGGCAACTGAAGTGCTCAACGATATTATATATGTTTTCAGGGAATTTGAAGAAATAAAACGAATCCCCTAACACATACCAGAGTTTTGAAGTGATCCACACTTCGCCACGCTTTACTACCCCATTGTCAAATAATTTCTTCAATGCACAACCAACCTGCAGAAAACCAGCAATCAATTCTTGAAATCAACAACTGATCTTTCTTTCTATCTACCAAAAATGAAACGCTCCTTTTGATTCTCAGATCGGAACTTGTTGTAAGAAAACTATGCGTCAGAACCTCTTTCTCGTTGCAGTAAAGTCGAGCGCAGTCAATGTGTCTATATCCAGCCTGCACAAGACAAAGTCCAGTATCTCTATTAATTATATTTTTTGGATTAATAATCCCACGTCAAATTTAGAACCCGAAAATCCCAAATGCATTCTAGCAAAATTAATCGGAGGCATCTAAAAAAATTCCTCAAAAGAACTTCGGGCATGAATAAAATACCTTAATGGCAGCAGTGACAGCATCAGCGACAGCACCAGGGTCAGCGCGCCATGTGCCCAAACCAACTGAAGGGATTTTAGCTCCAGTGTTGAGCTCAAAAAATGGAATTGCTTTGGCCATTTCTAACAAAAACCAACACACTGTCCTAAACTTGGATTCGCTCCTGTTTTTATACATGAAATTAATATTCGTTGAACTTGGACACATATAAATAAAATAATAGGAATTAAAAACCTCTTACGGAATCTCGAGTCCCGATTGTTGAATTTTATGATATACGTAATGATTTTTGCTTTGGTTTATGGAAGAGACGAAGGGTCAGGAAGGCTGTTTAACCGCTGACATATTCTCACGTCATGAGTGTGCTGCCCGGGAGATGTGGCATTTGAAATAAGGTTCGGTTAAATTTAGATCAATTAGGTATCAATGACATCAATTGATGCCATAAACTACATCCAAAGGGTATAAATTAA